>JGI20155J14468_10001189_pt1 | contig 20701 bp, 6 predicted proteins | sample COG_05_FD_14468 | JGI IMG/M metagenome (IMG submission 14468) | reverse complement strand
TATTTATTTTTTCATTTTCATTTTCTAAAATTATATTGCTATAAAAATCTAAACTTTCTAAAGCTAAATTATATCTTCTATCATTAATATTTAAATTATAATTAGTTTGATATCTAAATAAAAATAAATTAAAATTTATTATATATTCATAATAATATTTTTGAAATATTAAATTACTATTATTATTTATATTATATTTATTATGATTATCAATTATAATATTACTTATTATTAAATTATTTTTAAAATAATTATTTTCATTTTGAAATAATGTCAATAAATCTAAATTATCATTATTAATTATTGTATAATTACTATTAAATAATATATTTGATAAATATATTTCTGAATATTTTTCTCTATTATCAAAATATTGAATTGTTATTATATTACTATATTCTTGATAATTTTCATAATAAATTTTAAAATTGATTTGTTTTAATTCTGATATATTGTAATAATCATACACTGTATTTAAACCAAAATTTATTATATTATTTGAATAATTATAAAAATTAGAATTAGTAATATCTATATAAATAACTGTATTGGGTTCTATTAAATCTAATAAATTTTTTACATCTATACTATCATTAAATGGATTTGTTATAATAATATTACTATAAAGAGTTTTTAAAAAAGTTTGAGAATACCAATATCTTTTATCTATTATATTAAATAATGTAAAATTATTTATAGTATTACGTGTAGATGATATATCAAAATTAATATGATAATTATTATTATTATAAATTTCATGAAAATTTATAATATAATTGTCATAAGTATAATAATCAAATGTATTAGGTGTTAAAGTTATATTACTTTGAAAATTAATTAAATTTATATCATTTAATTTTTTATTTTGAATAAATTGATTACTTAAAAAATTTAAAATATTTATACTATTTTTATCTAAATTTATTAGTATTGTATCTATATAATTAAATGCTAAAATATATCTATCATCTGTAATATTTAAAATTATAATTTTATTTAAATCATTAATATTAATATTTATATTTAAATTTAAATCATAATTATCATAAAAATTACTATTAAAATTAATTATACCTAAATTACTATCAAAAATGTATAAATTACTATAATCAAATAGATTAAAATAAATATTTTGTTTTAATCTTAATGTATTAATTTGAAATTTATCATATAAATTAATAATATTTGAATCAAATAATGTAATAAATTGATTACATGATATATTATTTAAAATAATATAATAACGTTCATCAATAATATTAAATTTAAATATATCAATTTGATTAAATAATTTTAAATTAAAATTAATAATATATTCATTTTGAAAAATTTCATTAAAAATAATATTAGAATTATCAATAGAATATTTAGTATCTGCTTGAGTAATATTAGATATTTCAACTAAATCATTAGTTAAACCTAAATTAATTAAATTTAATTTTTCATAAATATCAATTTTATTAGTTATTAAATTAATATTACAATTAAATTCTAAATTATTTAAAGCAAGTGTATATCTTTGATCAATAATATTTAAAATATAATTATTATTTTGATTAAAAATATATAAATCAAAATCAATATTATATTGATAATAATAATTTTGATTAAATATTATATTTGAATTAATAAAATTATAATAAATACTTTGTTGATTATTAGATATATTTAATATATTTTTATTTAATCCAAAAATATTTAAATTAAATCTATCAAAAAGATTAATTTCTTGATTATTTTCAATTAAATAAAAAGTATCATTAAATAATAAATTATTAAATAATAATTGATATCTATTATCAGTAATATTAAATATAAATTCTCTAACCGATTTATAATATTTAAAATAAAATTTAATATTATATTGATAATAATAAATATTATTAAATATAATATTAGAATTAGTAATATAATAATAATCAATATTTAGATTACAATTAGTTAATCTAAAATGATATTTATTAGGATCATCTTCTATAAATAGATTATTTAAATCAAAATTAATTTCTAAATTAATTTCTAAATTATCAAAAATATTTATTACATTATTTGATGTATTAAAATTTGAATTTATATAATTAATATTATATAATATATCAGTATTATATGTTATATCTTTAATATTATTAATTTGTAAATTAAAATTTTTTTCAATATAATCAATAATTTTAATTGCATAATAATCAATTAAACCTAATTTAAAATTAAGATTTGAATTATCAATATTAATAAGTTTTAATAATAAATTATTAAGTGGAAATATATTATTATAAAAAGATTCAATATTAATATTAATATCATTATTATTATAATATAATATATTAAAATCAAAAGCATAATCCCATTTAATATTAATTGGATTAATTTCAAATATTATTTTTTTTGTATGTATATTTTCATAATTATATTCAAAAGTTAATTTAATTTTATCATTAGGATAAAAATTAATATAATAAGGTTTATCACTATTTTTAATATATAAAATACTAAATTTATTTTGATCTATATCATAATCAAGTAAATCCGGTGAATATAATTCTAAAGTATTTTGATCATTTTCACTACAAATATTTGATATTAGATTATATTTAGTATTATCACGAATTTCATTATCTAAATAAAGAATTGATGTAAAATTTAAATAATCATTTAAATATATAGTAATATTCGAATGATATTCAATTAAAAATGTATCAATTAAATTAGTTTTACCATTATAATTTTGATTATTAATATTTATATCATAAATATTATCAATATTATAAATATTATATTCATATATATAAAAATATAAATTTGAATTAAAATTAGGAAAATCAATATCTTTTGCAATTATTTGAATTCTATATTCTCTATTATTAAATTTAGATTCAATATCAATATTATAACTATTTAATTGTTTAACTCTACCTATATAATAAATATAATTATAATTATATATTTGATAAGTTAAAGGAAATTCATAATTAAAATAATTATTTAAATTAAATGTTCTAAAAAAATTATTTTTAAAATCAATATTAATTATATTAGATATATTAAAAATATTATTATAATTAGTTTCAGTAATTTGAAAAATTAAATTAATATTATTTTGAATATTATATTCAAAATAAATAAAAATTTCAATATTATATGTTGTATTTCTATATTCAGGTCTTATATATAAATTTGAATTAATTATTTCATAATTTAATTCATTATTATATAAATAGTGTCCTCTTATATTATTATTATTTATATTTGAATAAATAACATTACAATTATTTATATTTCTTTCTATATAAAAACTTAAATCAATTATTTTTTCATATCTTGTTAAATTATTATATTTAATTGGATTTATATTAAATTCATATTTAAATAATTCATTTAAAACTAAATTATTACCATATTCAAAAGATATATTATTTTTTAATTTTAAATTATATCCATTACCACTTATTAATTTTAATTTATGTTTTAAATCATCTAATTGATTTTTTAATACTAATTTAGAAACTGTTCTCGAATCTTCTTTAAAAAAACCATTTATATATTCAAATGATTCTTCAAGATTATGATATAATATATCATTTAAAAATGTATCAATAAATGGCCAAGTAAATCTATTTAAACCATTATATATTGTTGTATGAATATATATAATTTCTAAACCACTTAATTCGAATATTATATATGATCTTTGACTATTATCTTCATATTTTTTTGTAAAAATTTTAAAAAAGTATGAATTTAAATAAAAATTATCTATATTTATTTTAAATTCATTTATATCTGGTGACCATTTATCAGTATTTTTATTATAAATAAATGCTCCTGCACCAGGTGCATAAGGATAAAATATAAATTTATCTAAATCATCATGTTCAAGTAAATTTTTAAATAAATCTATAATATTAATTTTAGTTTTATCAATTACTTTAAAACTAATTTGTATTAATGAATTATGATTAAATTTAATATTTTGAGGATTATTTTTATATAATTTTATACTCATAATTAAAAATTTTATTTATATATTTATTTTATTATTCATATTTAAATAATAATGGAGATGATTCATCATTAAAAGTATTTATTGTATAATACCAAGTTATATGTATAAAATTATCACTTGTATTTAAAGGGCTTATATCATAACTATAAATATTACTACTAATCGTAATATTATTTTGATTTAATGTTTTATATATTTTACCATTATTATATATAGAAAAAGTTTTATCTAAATTTGTTATTAATATATCTTTATTATTAATATATTGATTTATGTCTAAATTAGTAATATTAAAATTTAATCTTTCAATTATATTTAAATTACTTCTATATATTTCATAATATAATTTATTAATTATTATATTAGTATTTATACCAAAATTGAATGAATTATTATCAGAACTTATACATATAATTTCATTACTACTATCTTGATCATTATATATGTATTTACCTACACATTCTAAAGATTCTTTATGTTGAAGTATAGAAATTATATCATTATTTTGTGGATTTATTAAAGAAATATTATTAATATTAAATTTAATATATTTATAATAATTGTGATTAATTTCGAAAATAATATTTGAATCTGAATTTAATTTAATAATATTATTAGGTATCAAATTAAAAATTTGATTATTTCTATATAATAAAAAGTATAATTCTGTTTTTTCATTTAAATTTTTACCATAATTATTTAAATCATTAGGTAATTTACTTGAACAAATTAATTTTTTATATGAATCAGTATGATTCCATTTATATATATCTAAACATCTATTATCATCAATTTGAATTACTGATATTATATCATTATTATTAAAAATATTATTAGTTGATATATCAAATATTTTTGGATAATATGAATATTCATCAAATTTATGAATATAAATACTTTGATTTTTGTTATTAATATCAATAACATTATGTTGTAGTAATTGTATTACATTTGATTGATATAATACTATATATATAGGTTCGCTTTCAATATAAAATGTTTCATCAATATATGGTATATTTAATGAAATAGTTAATAATTTATTATCACCAAATTTATTAGAATCTAAACATAATATATTATCAAAATCAACATTATTTTTAAATTGTATTGCTGCTATAATGTCATTTTGATATATATTAAAATAATTTTCAAAAGTAATATTTATTGGTGAATAACCAGTTTGTCTACTTAATGTATATGTATATTCATTACTATTATTTAGTTTATAATTATCAATATTTAAAGTTTCAAGTTTATTTTCATCTGAATCATATAATTCAAAATAAATATTATGAATATTTGTAAAACCTTTATGATTATCACGTAAAGGTATTTTTCTTGAACATATAAAAAATCCAATATAGTTATTATCACTATTATCACTTTCAATTTTATATTTATCTAAATATTCAATATCATAATCATTATATTTTTGTAAAATATAAATAGTTGTATTTACTAATGTTGATGTAAAATTTATTTTAAAATCAATATAAATAGGATTATATGAAAAATCTTGAGATTGTTTTAATTTGATATTATGATATACATAAGATGTAGATTTTTCAATTATAATATAATTATCATATAATATTTCATGTATAACATTACCGTCAGCGTCTTTTTGTTGATAACTTTCAATTTCTAATACTTCAATATTTGAAGTTTCAGAATCCCATCTTTCAAAATAAATAGATTTTTCATAATTTATATGATCATCAGCAAAATCTGGACATATAAACTGTGCACTATTACCTGTTAACTTATTTATATCTTTCCATTTTAAAGAATCTAAACAAACATAACCAACCGAATCAACATTATTTTCTTGTAAAATAGCAATTATATCATTATCATTAAAGATATTACAAGTATTCAAATAATCAATATCTAATTTAAAATGTGTAGTTGTTGTAGGTACTTCTTCCCATCTATTATAATTTTCCCACCATTTTATTCTAAATCTTTCAATTGTTTTTATTATATTTGATTCAGGAATATCAATATGAATATATTTATCATATTGATTATCTCTAATATTATATATAACATTAATTAAATTTGATTCAAATAAAATATCTTCTCTCCATTTAATATCAATATTATGAATTCCTCTTATAATATTTTCTCTCCAATATGAAGTTAATATATTACTATCAATACTTTTATTTGTATATTCACGCCATGTTGGTTTAAATTTATCTTCTAAATTAGGAATATCAATATTATAATTATTATTTAAATTACTATAATTATATAATACAATATTACTATAATATTCATTATAATAATTTTCAACTAGAACATTATATCTATCATTAATATTAATATCAATATTTGATATATTAGGTAATTTCCATTTTAAAATATTAGAATTATCACTATATTCAATATATTCAATATCTAAAGATGGCATAATTTTTATATAATTAGTTTCATCAATTACAGGTTTTGAAGTTAATAATGAAATAATAATACAATTATCAGATTCTTGATAATTTGTATCATTATTATTACTGTAATTCATATTAGTTAATGTATATATTTCATATTTAAATTCAGTATTTGGACATAATTTTCTATCAGTTAAACTATTATTATGTTCATAATATATATCAGATATTATTTCATTATTTTTTCTTATAATTTTATATTTAAATAGATCATCAATTGAATAAGTTTTATTCCATATGTTAACATCATTCATATTAGTCCAATGTATATTAATATTATTTTTAGTTATATTATTATGATTAATATTAGATGGACATGGTGCTTTTCGTGGTTCTAATGTTTTAATTGAAATAAATTGATTAGAATTAGTATTAATTGCATAACTATATAAATTAGAATCATCTATATTAAAATAATCACTATGATAAGCAATTAATTTAAATAAATAAATATTATTATCTCTTAAATTACGATTAACATAATGAATTTCATATTCAGTTGTATTTTTATGAAATTGATGTAATAAATCAAAAGAATTATAATTTTCAATTAAAGTAAATGATTGAGCACTATTTATATTAGATTGTTCTAAATTACAATGATAATGTATTTGATTATCAATTTTAATTTGATACAAGTTTAATCTATTTATCCAAATTGATATTGGAGGAGGATCCCATGTTAATTTAATATAATTATTCTTATTACTAGTATTTGCATTAAAATTAGTTATTTGAGGTGGATTTAAATAAGCTCTTGGTATATCATTTATATATATAATTTCATTTTTAAAATTTGAAAATTTAATATAATTATTGCCAACAATTTTATATTTAACTATTTTTAAATTTATTTCTTGATTTCTATATATAGATGATATATTAATATAAACATGATTATCAGATGTTAAAAATTTAGGAGTTAATGTATAAATATCAGTATTGTCATTATTTATTATTGTATCTGATATTGATGAATCAAGTTGAACTTGATGATTATTAATAATATATAAATTTTTATGAATATTTTCATCATATGTATTATCATTTTTAAATCTATAGCTATTAATCTTAATTCTTATATAATCTGTATAAGTTCCATTACTTATATCTAATTTTTTTATATTATTAGTAACTTGAAAATTTAATGTATCTTCATTTTGAAAATATTTAGGAATTGTAATAGTTTTTGCATCAATATTAATAAATTTGCTATTACCATAGTTAGGTCCTAATATTATATGGTTACCAGGTTGATTAGTATTTTCACCATATAAATTAATAGTAGTATTATAATTTAATTTAAAAGTTATTTGTAAAGGATTATTATAATATGAATTATAATAATCATAAATGTTAGTTTTATTAAAATTACTTATAAAATTATTAAAATAATATGTAAATTTATTCGAATTAGTTTGTTGAATTGAATGTTGCTGTGATTCAATTTCATAAATATTATTTATTTCATCATCAATATTATAAAAATTTCTTGGATTATGATTCCATTTAAATGTAATAATTGGTTCAATATTATCAATTTCGCATTTAAAATCAATTGGATGTCCATATGGAATATATTTTTGTTGTTGTATATTTAATTCAAAACCACTAATTACATTAAATATTTTAAAACTATATTCATATATAACATCAAAATATAAATCATATTTATCTATAATATCAATATCTCCTAATTTAATTTTATCATTAAATAAATTCTCTTCGATATTTGTATTATATTGAAATCTTTGTTCTTTTATTTTTCTTTGGTTTCCATCAAAATTAGAAGTAATTTTTCTTTTAAAATCATAACAATAAAATATATCATTAAATGCAATATCATTAATATTAATAATAATATTTGAATATCTATTATCTGTTAAAATAATATTATCTTGATTACCATCATCATATGGATCTCTAAAAGATTTAAATCTATCATCATTATTATTTTTTTTATAAATATCAAAATTTTTGTTTATAATATTATTATTTAATTTAATTTTGATTTCTTTATTTTCAATATCACATTCAATTGTTAATTCTTCATTTTTGGTAATTTCATTAATATTTAAATCATATTCATATAATGTTATCTTATCATCAATATTATTATATAAGAAAACATCATGACCTATAGGCTCAATTTCTGGTTTAATAATATAATATCCTGGAATTATATTATTATTAAGATTAGATAATTTATGATTATTAATAATCATAAAAAAATCAATATTTTCAGAAGGATTTGTATAAAATCCATTAATTATATTAGGATAGTCATCACTATTTTGATTTAAACCAGTCTCGAAAATATTATTATTATCTTTTGAATAGATATATTTATTTCCGCTTCTACTAAATTCAAAATTAGTATAATAATAATCAGAATCTATAGTATATTCATAATAATCTCCAATACAAACAGTATTATTATCTAAATTTGTATATGTATCTTTAATAAATAATCCAATATCTTTAATTTCAAGATTACAATTATACCAATTTTCATTATTAAATTTTAAATTTCTAATTTTTAATGATTTATCTTCAGTAAATTCTGTTGATGAAGCTGTCCCATGCCATGTTTTTAAATATCGAAGAGGATTTATATCATTATGATTTAATATATAGTCATCAATATTATTATTATTAAATATATGTTGTTCATCTATTGTAGTTCTAATTTTATATTGTTGATCATTCAAAATTTCTTTAACAATAAAAATTAAATTACTATCATAATTTTTATAAATATCATCAGATGCCCTAATTATAATTTTATATTCAAAATTATAATGATATTCAATTATTAAATTACTATTATTTAGAATATTTACATTATAATTAAAATCATTATCAACATTTGATATATTTTGAAATGTAATATCAAAAATTAAATTTTCTTTATAATCATAATTATAAAAATTATGTAAATTATATTGTTTCGTCTTTATGTTAGAATTAATAATAACATCAATATTACTATTATATTTAAATTGAATATTAGTATTTAATTCAGTTATATAAAAAGTAATTATATTAGATTGATTTTCATAATTTTCAATACATATATCAAATTCTAAATTATATTGAATATTTCTAAATAAAGGTTTTAAAGTTAATTCATTATTACTATATGAAAATGTATCATGATATTGATCTGATTTTAAATTAGCTATAATATTTGATGAAGTATTATTATTAATATATTGATTTAAATTAATAATTTTGTTAATATTACTTAAATTAGTAATTTCAATATTTGAATTTATAATTGTAAAAGAAGGAATTTCAGTTATTAAAATATTTATAGATTTTTGATAATAATTATAATTATCAATTTTTAGAATATGTTGAATATAAGATGGTAATCCTCGAAAATTTGGATAATAAATATAATTGTCTAAATTGCAATTAGTATAGTTAGTAATATACTTATTTAAATCTATAATTTTAGATATATTACTTAAATTATAAAATTCAAAATTACTTTGATTAAGAATAAAAGGTGGTAATTCAGTAATTTTAAATATTAAATTACTATTTGATTTATAACCGGAATATATGTTATTTTCAAAAGAATTAATAGTAATATTATAAGTCAAATTTCTAAAATCAGTTTTAATTATTAAATTTGAACTAATAATATTAATATCTAAATTTAAATTACAATTATTAATTTCACGAATATTAATTTCAATATTACAATTATAAGTTAAAAAATTTAAATATGGATATTCATAATAGTTTTTAAAATTTTCATTAATAGTCTGATTACTTAAAGTATATCTAATAATACTATGATCTTTAATTTGAATATTATTTATTTGAGTTTCATTTATAATAAAAGTAAAATCATGTTTATGATAACTTTCATCAAAATTATCTAAATATATTTCAAATTTTAATTCATATTGAGTATTTCTAAATTCAGGATATATAATTAAATATTCATTATTTGAAGAATAAAAATATTGATTATTATAAATTCCAGTTTGATAAATATTAGATAAAGTAGTTTCTTTAAAATCTAAGATAAAATTACAATTTTCTAAAAATATATCTTTTTGAAAAAGATTACTAAAATAGAAAATATATTGACTATTATTTATTAAAGTAATAGTTTCTGAATTTGAAGTAATAAATTCTAATGTAGGATTTTCTACAATATTAAAATTTAAATTAGTATTTGAATTTTGAAAATTATCATCAATTGCAATAATATTAATATTATAATTTGTATTTCTATAATTAGTATTAATTATTAAATTTGAATTTATAATATTAATATCTAAATTAAAATTATTTTGAATATTACAAGTGTAAATTAAAAAATCTAAAAATGGATATATATAATAATTAGTTAAATTACAATTAATAGTTTCTTTTCTTGAAATAATTTCAATATTATTTTCATTATTTTGAATATTATGAATTTTATCTTCATTAATATTAAAAATAATATTATTAGAATAATATTCATTAATATTACAAGTATAACAATCTAAATATATTAAAAAATTTAATTTATATTTAATATTTCTAAATTCTGGATTAATATTAATAATATTAGTATTATTATCAAAATTATAATATTTAAAATCTGTATGGAATGTATTTCTAATATTATAATTAGAAGTATTATCTTGAAATTTAATATTAGAAAAACTAAATTGACTATATTTATTAATAATATAATTATTTTTATGAATATAATCATTTAAATTTAAATTACATTGTATATAATTAAGATTGAATAAAATATTACTATTAGGTAATTTATAAATATGAGTTTCATTAAATTTTAATGTAAATCTAATTGTATTAATTAAATTATTATTATCTGATGTATTAATAACATTAAATTTTAATGTTTTATTAATATTTCTAAAAAATGGTTTATATAAAATATTAGAAAAAATATGAGATTGATGTAATTCATAAAATTCATTATCAATATTATTTAAATTTGATAATATAATATTATCATATGAATCTGAATTAGTTTGAATGAAATCTTTAAAAATAAAATCAATATTACAATTTTCTAAATTATTATAATTTTTAATTATTTCAAAATTATTATTTATTGAGAAAAAATCTAAATTAAGTATTTTTTCTTTAAAATATAAAGTTAATTCAACCATTTGTGAATGATTATTATAATTTTCATAATATAAATATATTTTTTCATAATTGATTTGATTATATATAAATTTATTATTATATGTAAAAATTGAATTATGAGATTCTATTTCATTATATTTATATTTTAAATTACAATCATAATGAAATAAATCATTTTTAATTATATATTTATTTAGATTAATTTCAGGTTGTAATGTATTAACATAATATTTTTTATTAATATATTTATTTATACTCAATGGTTTTGGTTCAGTTATTTTATATATATTTTGTGAAATTTTATATAAATTATTATATATATCAATAGTAATTTCATATTCATTACCTTTAAAAGATTGAATAATATTTAAATTATCATCTGAAACAGTAACATTATTTATAGATTTATTTAATGAAAATTTTAATTGATTTTGAGTATCAATATTATAATATTTAATAAAATCTTCTTTTAAATTAATATTTTTATGACTTTCATTAAAAATATGATAAAAATATCTTAAATATACTTTATATATTATTAAATCTTTTAATAATATATTATTAAAATATATATTATCTTTACATGATATAGTTAATTTAATAGGAAAAAAAGGTGATTTAATTTGATTAATTATTAAATTATTATTATTATTATTATAAAAAATATTTTGATTATATTTATTAATTTTAAAAGTATTATTATTATAATAGTAAGTACCAAAATAATTTGGTTTAAAAGTAATATAATTATCAATATAATTATATTCTAATTCTATATTATAAATTTTATTATAAATTTTTAAATCAGTAGTATTAATAATTTTATAATTAAAATTAATATAACCAATATTAAATACTTGATCAGTATTTAAAAATAATTGATTATTTTTAAAAGTTAAAATAATATAATTATCTTTAAAACTATTATCTATTTCTAAATTATAATGAATTATATTAGAATTATAATATTCATTATAAAAAAATGTATTATATAAATTTAAAGTATGATCATCATAATCTTGATTAATATAATATATTGATTGATTTGGATAAAATTTATAATAACTTTCGTTAACATAAAAAAATGTTGTAGCATTAATTTCATTCTGATAATCTTCATCGTTAACTTGAATAATAACTTTATAATTTTTATTTCTAAAATCAGGAATAATATTTAATACATGTAAATTTGCATTTAATGTATAAAAAGAATTATCAATATCAGGTGATGTTATATTATATGTAATATCTTCATCATTTTTATATTTAATATAATCTTTTAAATTAATTTTAATTTTAAAATTATCATTTTGTTCATTTTGATTTTGATTATAATATATATCATTTATAATTTTAATTTCAAATAATTCTTGTTCTTCATGAATATTTAATATTAAATTACTTGATCTAAAATTATATTCTATATTAGATGCATATATATATAAAGTATATGAAAAAGGTCTATTATTATGATAAAATTTTAATATTTTATTATGAATTTCACATATATTTGAATCATTAATATTATTTTCAATTATTTTTATATTATTGTTAATAATATTATAATTATAATTATTATGATAATCAATTTTATCAAAATAATAGTAAAAATTAATATTATTATTATTATTAATAATATATTTATCTAAATCAATATATTGATTAAAATTATTTTTAATTTTATAATTTTTAGTTAATTGTATATTGTAATTATTATTTATTATTAAGTTATTTAAAGGTTTTTCACTATAATTAAAAGTATTTGAATATATATAATAATTAAAATCATTGTCATGTGCCGTTATTGTAATACTATAAAGATTTGTTCTAAAATCCGGTGTTAATGATAAAAAATTACTATTTAATTGATGAAAATTTTCATTATTTTTTTTATAATAATTAATAATATTTGAAGTAAATACAACGTAAATATTATAAATATTACTATTACCATTATTATTACTAAAATAATCATTTAAATCAATAGTTTTATAATGAATTAAATTTAAAATATTGGGAATTGTTATTTTATTTATAACAGGTTGTTGTTGATAATAAAAAGTAAAATTATTTGATGTATTATAAGAATTATTAGAAGCTTTTACATCAATTTGAATAGTAGTTTTATTATAATTAAATTTATTAATAATATTTAAATTTGAATCATTAATAATATTAAAATTATGATTATGATGTTGAATATGAAATGTTAATGTATTATCTTGAAATATATTACTAAAATAATTAGTTAAATTAATAAAATCCGATGTAATATTAGAATTATAATTAAATAATATTGGTGTTGGTTTTTTTAACTCATTAATTATAATTGTTAAATTATTAGAAACTTGAGAATATGAATTAATAAAAGCATTAATAATAAATTGATAAGAAGTATTTCTAAAATTTGTATTAACAATTAAATTTGAATAATTTAAATTACAATTATTAAATTGAGATGTAGAACTAATTAAGTTATAATAAATAATATGATCATTAATTATATTTGATACATAATTATTTAAATTAATATTAATGGAATTTTTATCACTTTCAATATATTGTTGTTGAATTATAACATTTGATTGATTTATATATAAAGGATTTTTATTATGAAAAGTAAAAGTTATAATATTTGAGTTTAAATAATATTTATCTTTAATTAAAATCCGAATTTGTTCATTTATTTTAATATAATCAAAATTATATTTTAATATACCAGTATCTTCTTCAAATAAATTATATGATATACTATTATAACTTAAATTTGAATATATAATGTTATCTTTATGTTTATAATTATAATAATAATCAATATTAATATTACTAATATTAGAAAAAGTTAAATTATAATCATTAATATTAATAACAGGAATATTATTTTCATTAATAGTAAAATTAAGTATTTCACTTTGAATATTATTATATTTTGAAATAATACCTAATGTATAACTTGTATTTCTATAATCAGGATGAATAATTAAATTTGAATTTTGAAATATAAATAAATTTGAGTTATTAATTCTATGAACTTCAAAATTAATATTACTAATATTAGAAAATGTTAAATTATAATCATTAATAGGTGATTTAAAATATTCATATAAATTAATTATAATAGGTATATTTGAATATGTATTAATATGAATATTATTAGAAATTAGTATAGGTTTATTATAAATAATATTAGGAATTTCTTTAAAAGTATAAGATTTAAAAAAAGAATTTTTAAAAATGTTATTATTAATTGTTAAATAATAAAAACTATTAACTTCATTTTGCATATATTTAATATATTCTTTTAAATTTGAATTTTCACTTAAATTAGAATCATAATTAGTCATATATATATACAATTTAATATATATTACAAAAATAATTAAGGTATAAAATTTATGAAGGTATAGAAATACCTAATTTTTCATTAAAATCTTTAATAAGTTCTTCATATTTTTCAGTAGTAGCTTCATTATTATTATCTAACCAACTAATACCTTCATCAATAATAGGTAATAATTTGTCTTTAATTTCATCATTTTCTTTTTCAATATCATTTTTTTTACTATAAAGTAAATTTTCAAGTGTATTTCTTGATTGAATATTTTTAGCTTTAGCTAAATCTTCTTCTTTAAATTTTTCTGCTTCTTCGATCATTTTTTCAATTTCTTCTTTGGATAATTTATTATCATCTTGTTTAATTTGTATATCTTTAGATTTACCAGTAGATTTTTCAAGTGCAGTAACAGTAAGAATAGAATTAGCATCTAAACAAAAAGTAACTTCAATTTGTGGAACTCCTCTGGGCATGGGTGGTATACCATCTAAATTAAATCTACCTAAAAGTCTATTTTTATCTGCAATAGGACTAACACCTTCTAAAATTTCGATAGTAACAGCAGGTTGATTATTTTCAGCAGTACTAAATGTTTCAGATTTTTTGATAGGAATAGCAGAATTTTTTTCAATAAGTGGTGTCATAATAGCTCCATTAGTTTTGATGCCTAAATTTAATGAACAACAATCAACTAATAATAAATCTTTAGTTTTTTCATCATTAACTCCGGTTAAAATAGCTCCTTGAACACATGCTCCATAACAAACAGCTTCATCAGGATTAATAGATTTATTAAGTGTTTTTCCATTAAATAATTCAGTTAACATAGTTTGTAATTTAGGAATTCTACTACTTCCTCCAACTAAAACAATTTCATTAATATTTTTTTTATCTGTATTAGTATCTTTTAAAACTTGATTAACTAAATCAATACATTTTTTAAAAATAGGTTCGCAAATTTGTTCAAATTTGGCTCTTGTCATAGAACTATTAAAATCATTACCTTCAAAAACACTTTCAATTTCAATAGTAGTAGTAGTAGATGATGATAGATTTTTTTTAATATTTTCGGCAGAATTTTTAAATCTTTTCATTGCTTTTTTGGATGTAGATGGATCAGTTTTAAATTTTTTTTTAAATTCAGTAACCATTGTATTAACAATACAATTATCAAAATCCGAACCTCCTAAAAATTTATCACCAGCAGTTCCTTTAGTTTCATATAAACCTCCATCAATACTTAATATTGACATATCAGCAGTTCCGCCTCCAACATCAACAATTAAAATATTAACTTCTCTTGAATTATTATTTTTTTCTAAACCATATGCTAATCCAGCACTGGTTGGTTCATTAATAATTCTTAAAACTTCATCAAAACCAGCAATTTTACCTGCATCTTTTGTTGCATTTCTTTGTGAATCAGAAAAATGAGCAGGAATAGTAATAACAACTTTTGTAGCTTTTTTTCCAGTATATTCTTCAGCCATTTCTTTCATTTTACTTAATAACATTGCACCAATTTCTTCAGGATAAAATTTTTTAGTTTCACCTTTATATTCGACTTCAAAATAAATTTTATCATTTTTATCACCAAAAATTTTAAAAGGATATCTTGGAATAATTTCTTGTATTTTTTTATCACTAAAATTCATACCAATAAATCTTTTAGAATCATATATTGTATTACTTGGATTCATAGCGCTTTGTGCTTTTGCAATATTACCAATTAATCTTTCACTTTCTGTGAAAGAAACATAACTGGCAATAGTTCTGGATCCAGAATGTGGATCAATAACAATATCAACATTACCATTTTGAAAAATACCAACACAACTATATGTAGTTCCTAAATCTATACCTATACATATTTCATTAGTCATAATTATATATATATTTTTAATTAAAATTATCTTTATATAAATTATTTTCAAAAAATATAATATTATAAAAAATTAATATTAAAAATATATAAATTTTAAATATTTTTAATATAATATATTTAATATTTTTAATATTTCTTATTGATGATAAATATAAAAATAATAATATATTATAAAATATAATAAATATAAATGGAATATTATTTCTTATAAAAACTATACTTGATGAATATATTGATAATAAATATAATATTTTTGAAATATATTTTTTCCATAAATTTTTATTAATTAAAATAAAAATATCATCTAATTCAAGACTATTTGTTCCAATTAAATAATTTTTATTTTTATTTTTTTTATAAATATAAGAAATTAAACATTCATTATTTGTAAATGTCCATGAAAAATGTGTTGTAAATAATAAATTTATATATATAAAATCAATTAAATATTTATAATTAAATATTATTGGATATATTGATATAAATAATATAAATAAAAGATGTATATATGGTATAATTTTTAATATCATATTTATTTATATATATTTTAAAAAATGATTAGTTTTTAAAATATAATTTAAATGTCAAAATTTTTATCAAATTATAATAAAGATAAAGTTTTAGGTATTATTTTAGGACATGGTTTAGGTGATGCTTTAGGTGCTCCAGTCGAATTTTATCCATATTCTCATTATACAGGTATTTTAAATAATCCAATAATTAGATATTCAAGAAATTATGGAAAACAAATTAGTGAAATAGGTCAAGTAACTGATGATACAGAAATGGCAATAGTTTTATTAAAAACTATAAAAAATGGTTATACAATAGAAAAAGCTATAGAAAATTATATGATTTGGGCAAATAATAAATTTGAAAACTGTAAAGGAAATGCCCCATTTATGGGTAAAAATACAAGAAAACTATTTATATCTCCAAAACCAAATTATAAATTATATTTAAATAGATTTAATAAAATATATTATGATGAAAATACTAAAGAAAATGCTCAATCAAATGGATGTTTAATGAGAGCATATCCATTAGCATTTATAGATGATATTGATATAATAAAAAAAGATGTATATATATCTAATCCATCAAAATTATCATATAATGCAGTATTTATTTATGTTATGGCTATAAAATTAGCATTAAATGGATCATCAAAAAAAGAAATAAAAGAAAAAATAGAAGTTTTAATAGAACATAAAGAAATTTTAATTGTTTTTTATCAAGCATTAAATAATGAATATAGAAATATAACTATAAATAGAGGACATATTATAAATGCATTTTATTGTGCATTTTTTGGATTATTTCAATTTGAAAATTATAAAACAGCAATTGATACAATAATATGTTTAGGTCCAGAAATAAATATTCCAGCAAAAATATTTTATCCAGGTAAATGGAAAAAATCAGAAGTTTTATTAGGTGATACAGATACAAATGCAGCTATAACAGGTGCATTATTAGGTGCATATTATGGTATTACAAAAATTGAAGAAAATGAAATTACAAAAGAAAATATAAAAACAATATTAAATTGTGATACAACAAAAGGTGATATTATTAGACCCAAAGAATATACATTAAATATTGAATTTATAAATAATTTATTTGATAATTAGTTATATTTAATATAAATTCAATATGTTTATTTTATAAATGAGTGATATTGTTAACGAAATTATAAGTAATGCATGTATTTTTGGCAATTTTGAAACTGTTATAAATTTAATAAATTTATATGGTATAAATGAAAATAATATTAATATATTAGCTGAAAATGGACATACTACTATTTTAAAAGAATTAGCAGATAATTTAAATATTAATTTAAATATTAAAGATAAAAATGGAAATACACCATTAATTTTAGCAACTATTAAAAATAAAAAAAATACTGTAATTGAATTAAGTAATTATATAAATATTAATGAACAAAATAATCAAGGTAATACAGCATTAATATTAGCTACTGAATTAAATTTAGAAGAATTAATACAAATATTAATTGAAAATTTAAATGCTAATATTAATTTAAAAAATAATGAAGGAATTAATGTTTTTATTTTAGCATGTAGTAGAGAAAATGAAAATTTAATAAATTTATATTTATCATATACAGAATTAAATATTAATGAAATTAATAATGAAGGAAATAGTGGATTATTAATTTTAACAAAATTAGGTAATTTTAATTTATTTAATTTATTAATAATAAAATCTAATATAAATTTATTATTAACAAATAATGAAGGAAATAATATTTTAATGTTATCTATATTTTATGAACATATAACTATATTTAATTTTATTATTGATAACTTAAATATATTAAATAATAATAATGAAAATATTCTTGTTATTACATGTAAAACTGATAATTTAATTATATTTAATAAATTAATAGAAAAATATCCAATATTAAAAGAAAATATATTATTAGTAGATACATGTATAATAAATAATAGTGAAAATATATTAATAAGATTAATAGAATTAAATTTATTAAATATAAGTTTAGATGGAATATTAAAAGGAATAATAAATAATAATTTAAATATATTAGAAATATTATTAAATAATAATTTAATTACAGATTTGAATATTATAAATAAATGTTTATTAATTGCATGTAGTTTTGGTAAGTTTGAAATAGTAAAAACATTAATTGAAAATTATAATGCTGATTTTAATTATATAAATGAAAACGGTGATAATTTATTATCAATATCAACAAATAGATCTCATATAAATATTGTTATATATTTATTAAATTATTTAAATATTGATATTCAAGATATTAATCATAAAACTATATTAATGTTTGCAGTAATTAATGGAAATACAACTTTAATTGATATATTATTAAATAATTATAATATAAATATTAATATTGTTGATATATTAGGTTTTAATGCTATAATGTATGGTTCATATTATGGAAATATTATTAGTGTTTCATTAATATTAATTAAATACCCTTTATTTAATATTAATTTAAAAAATAATGATGGAAATACTGCATTATTATTAGCAATAAAAAATAATAAAAAAGATATGGTTTATTATTTATCTGTATTGAAAAATGCAGATATAACTTTAAAAAATAATGAAAATAATAATGGATTAATAATTGCATCTATAAATAATAATTTAGATATTATTAAAATATTAATAGAAAATAATAATATTGATATTAATACTAAAAATAATAATGGAGATAATGCTTTAATAATTGCAGCAAGAAATGGATATAATGAAATAGTAGATTATTTATTAGAAAATAATGCAAATATAAATGATAATAATAATGAAACAAATAATCCATTATTAGAAGCATCAAAAAATGGACATAATAATGTTTTATTTACATTAAATAAGTATGAATTAAATAAAAATTATATTAATAATAAAGGTAATAATGCATTAATTTTAGCTTCTATAAATGGTTATAATAATGTTTTAGAAACATTAATTAATATTTATAATATTAATATTAATATTATAAATAATGATAATAATTCAGCTGTTGTAGAAGCAGCTATAAATAAAAGATATTTAACTGTTATAGAATTAATAAATAATTATAATGCATATGTTAATAATAATGGTTTAGATAATATTACAAGTGTTATTATTAAAAATATATATTAATAATTTACAATTTTATTATAAAAAAACAAATGATATTTATGAGAAAACATATATATGATCACACATATATAATTTATCAAAAAACATATGATCATATGTATATAATTTATCAGAAAACATATGATCATATATTTATCAATAAAATTATGATCATATTAAAATCTATATTTATGAATAAAAATAAAATATGATCACGATTATATATTTATCAATAAAAATATGATCAC
>JGI20155J14468_10001181_pt1 | contig 20755 bp, 9 predicted proteins | sample COG_05_FD_14468 | JGI IMG/M metagenome (IMG submission 14468) | reverse complement strand
AATTTTTTGCACAAATTTTGCACATTAATTACAGAGATAGGGAGTTTTTAACTCCCTTTTTTTATGCCCATAATTACCACTAAAGCTTTCCAAATATCAAGTCCTATTAAAAGCTAAAAAAATCCAACTATTTTAATTTATTTGTAAGTTCTAAATCTAAATAATATCGGTTTTCTTTTGAGGGGAGGTGTTTGTATAATGATTATTTCTTGAAATTATCTCTCACAAAGTCTCTTGGCGATTTTCCATATTGTCTTTTAAAAGCTTTAGTAAAATAATTATGAGAATTAAAACCTACGGCAAAACCAATTTCATTTATGCGATAATCACCTGATTTCATTAAAACTATAGCATGTTTCAATCGTATATTCCTGATGAATTCTGTAGCTGATTGATTGGTAAGTGATTTTAGTTTTCTGTGAAGATGTGTTCTACTAAGATTTAAGCTTTTTGCAAAATCTTCTACTGTAAAATCATAATTTGAAATATTATTCTCAACAGTGTGTATTGCCTTTTCTATCAGTTTCTTATCTATGTTTAAAATATTTACTCCCTCATCCCATTCTTCTTGTTTGGAAGCAAATAAGGAACGAAGTGTTTTTCTTGAATTCAAAAGATTATCAATCTGAGAAATCAAAAACTCCTCATTGAAGGGCTTAGGGACATACGCATCCGCTCCAGATTGCATACCTGAAATTTTATTTTGTACCGTGCTCAAAGCTGTAAGCAAAACAACTGGTATATGGCTAGTTCTAATATCCTGTTTTATTCTTTTACATAATTCAATGCCATCCATTTCAGGCATAATTATGTCAGATATAATCAAATCGGGATGAAGCGACATGGCTAAACTAAGGGCTTCTTTTCCATTCTTGGATTTTGCTATCCTAAAATGATTAGAGATGGAATCCTCTAGAAACTCCAATAAATCAGGGTTGTCTTCTGCAATTAATATAAGAGACTCTTGATTGTCAATGATTTTATCATTTTTTACCTCAGGGGCATTGTAGTTATTAGTTTCAGAATTGTAATCAAAAGATTTTATATCTAGAATTGCACTAGGAAGTTCATTAAAAGTATTGGGTTGATGGATTGGTAAATAAATATAGAATGTTGTCCCAACGCCTTTAAGACTACTTACAAGCAATTGACCGTTATGAATATTGATATAGTTGGTTGTTAAGGACAACCCTATTCCAGTGCCACTTGCTTTAACTTGTTTATTGTATTTTATTTGGAAAAAGCGTTCAAATATTTTTGGTAAATTTTCTGATGAAATACCTAAGCCAGAATCTGTAATGCTAATTTCTACAAATTCACTATGCAATTCTTCACCAATAGAATAATTAGACCAGTTGTCTTTTAATTCTGTTTTTTTGTTTCTCTTAATTTTTAAAGTTATGTTGCCTTGGTCGCCAGTGTTTTTAAAAGCATTAGATAAAATATTCACCAACACCTTATCTATTTTATCGGTATCAAAGTCCATTTTAAGGCTTGTAGATTCGGTAATAAAATTATAATTGAACCTTTGCTGGGTGGCAAGCTCTTCAAAACAATCAAATACATTTTTACAAAATGAAATAACATCGGTATTTATTGGGCTTAATTTTAAATTTCCTTGATTAATTCTTCTAAAATCTAAGAATTGATTGATGAGTCTTAATAAACGGTCTGTATTGTTTTTTATAAGTGCTAGCTGCTTTCGGGAAAGTTCAGTATTTTTATCATTACCCTTTAATAATCGGTTTACCGGTCCGTTTATAAGGGTTAATGGAGTTCTAAATTCATGAGAAATGTCTGTAAAAAACTGAAGCTTCATTTGATGTAATTTCTCTTCAGTTTCATTACGAATTTGGGCCAGTCTTAGTTTCAGTTTTAATTTTTGCTTATTAACGGTTTGCTTTATATAAATGTACGAGGCTGTTATAAAAATCAAAACATAAAACAAATAGGCATACCAAGTTAACCACAAAGGTGGAGTGATCTGGATTGAAATTCTGGTTGGTGTTTCATTCCAAATTCCATTATTATTAGAGGCCTTAACTTCAAAAATATAGTTACCTATTGGGATATTTGTATATGAGGCTTGTCCCCTATTTTTAGTTGCAATCCATTTTTCCTCAAAATTCTTTAATCTGTATTTGTAGTTGTTTTTCTCTGGGTGGATATAATTGTTGGCTATGAACTTTAAGCTAAAAGAATTTTGTTGGTATTTCAATTTTAATGAAGTTGTATTACTTATAGCTTCTTTAAGGATACTATTTTCATTACTTGGAACAACATTTTTGTTGTTAACATATAATTGAGTGATGGTGGTAATTGGTGGAATTGGGTTGGGAATGATCATGTCTGGTTGAAATCTAATCAAGCCATTAGAGCCTCCAAAATAAAGCTCACCATTATCAGATTTTAGCGCTGCGGTTGGATAAAAATTATTATTCTTTATGCCCCTATTACTATCAAAATGTTCAATAGTGTTTGATAGAACATTGAATTTATATAGTCCATTGTCAGTTGCTATCCATAAATTTTGTTTTTGATCCTGAAGTATTGAAAATATTTCATTACCATAGCCATCATTTTCCAAAGTAAAGTTTTCAATATCACCTGTTATAGGGTTAAATCTACTGATGCCCTCGCCATTACTACCTAACCATAATAAACCCTTTTCATCTTCATGAATATGATTTATAAAATTGTGAGAAATACTATTGGGATTATTCTTAATATTATTATAACGAATAAATTTAGATGTCCCTTTTCTTAGTAAATTAAGACCATTTTCAGTAGCAAACCATATATTATTGTTTATATCCTCGATGATATGATTGACATTATTATTGGATATGGAGTTATGGTCTATTGGGTTATGTGTGAAATTAGTAAAAGTCTTAGATTGGAAATTATAAAAATAGACTCCCAAAGGAAAATTACTAACCCATATTCCTTCTTGGGTTGCTAATATATTTAAGGCCTGAAGCCCTTCTTCAAAGGGTAATTCTAGCCGCTCATATGTGTTTTGTCTTGCTTTTTTAAACAGTAATCCATTTTTATAGGTTCCTACCCACAAAGTGCCGAACCTATCATAAGTTATTGATTTAATTTTCTTAATGGTTTCACCCTTATAAATTACAGGATAACTAGTAAAATCATTTGTTTCTGGGTTGTAACGGTTCAAATCATCAACATCAGTCCCGACCAATATTTCTGATGAATTAGGTATTTGCGCAAAACAACTTATAATATTGCTGCTTAATGATTCTTTTGAAGTGGATTGGGTGTGATGTTGGAATGAGTTGTTGTATTCACTATGAAAACTCACACCTCCAAGCCAAGTGCCAATCCAAATGTTAGCATTGGAATCTTTATATAAAGACCAAATAGAGTTATGAGGAAGGTTAGGATGTTTTTGCTGGTCTATTAAAAGTTTTAGCTCACTGTTATTAACCAAAGCAACTCCCTTATCAGTTGCTGCCCAAATATTATTATCATTTTTGATTAAACTTCTTATTTGGTATCCAGTAAAGGCATCTATTTTGGCTAGGTCTGGGTCAAAATATTTTGCAGTAGTACCATCTGAAAGGTTTAATGAAAGAAGTCCCTTGGTACCATACCCCAACCACATGACGTTGTTGTCAATAAGTACGGAGCTAATGCCGTCCCTAAAGCTTTTTTTGAAAAATCTAAATTGATCTGAGTCTTTGGTTTTAAAATATATGTCACCATCTTCATAAAATACCCAGACAGTTTGGTCAGGTCCAATAGTTAAGTAATTAACGATGGTCGTTTTTTTGTTTACATTTTGGTAGGTTAAACTTTTTATTTCGGGGTTATATGTTCCAAATCCCTTTTTATCAGAAAGCCAATAGGTATTGTTCTCATCTTGAAAGAATGAAATGATATCTTGACCAATTTCTTCATTAAGCTGGTCTCTGATCTTATGTCTTGTAAAATTGTCATTTCGAAAGTTATAAGAACATAATCCTTTTTCTGTAGCCACCCATAAATTTCCAGCATGATCATTAAATAGGGAATTGATTCTATTAGTAGATATGGTTGAGGAATCTTTTTCCAAATAGCTATACTTCTCAATTCTTACAGCGTTGTAGGAAAACAGACCGTTATTGGTACCAAACCACATAACCCCTTTACTATTTTCAATTATGGAAGTTACTTGAGAATAGGCTATCCCTCCATCAGGAGTTACTTTCGATAATGAAATATGAGGATTATTTTGACAAAATATCCAACTTGAGATGAACAAGAAGACAAGATTATATAGTCGATATTTCATAAAGCAAAAATAAGAGATATAAGGCACGGCGAATATAGATTTATGGCTTAATCATAGCACTCTTGTTACATCATTGCAACATAAGTGCTAATATGGAACAAAATTATTGGTTTATGTAACAATAGTCAAAAGGATACTATGACAATTCTTTTAATATAGCTGAATAATAATCAACTAAATTGATATTTATGAGCAACAAACTATTTATTATCAAATTAATATGCCTTAATTTTATTCTATTTTCCTATAGTGGATATGGTCAGAACAAAAGCATTGAAGGTATAGTAAGTGATAACTCTGGCAACCCATTACCAGGGGTAACCGTTATCGTAAAAGATACCAGTAATGGCACAACTACTGATTTTGATGGAAAATTTAATTTGACCGCAACCACAGGGGATTCAATTGTGCTTTCTTATGTGGGTTTTAAAACGAAAGAAATAGAGGTTGGGAACTCTAATTTCTATAACGTAACTCTGGAAGAAGAAAATACGGCTTTAGACGAAATTGTCGTAGTTGGATACGGAACCCAGAAAAAGAGTGATATTATTAGCTCTGTTACCACAGTGAAATCAGAGGCTATAAACAGAGTGCCTTCCACGGATATTGGCGATATGCTAAAAGGACAGGCCGCTGGTGTTTTTATAACGACTTCTGATGCTGGTCCTGGAAGTTCTTCCAACATACTTATTCGAGGAAGAAGTTCCATCAATGGAGGTAACAATCCTATTGTAATTGTTGATGGCGTTCCTGTGGGTAATATCAATGAGGTTAATGCTAATGATATTGCTTCCATGGAAATCCTAAAAGATGCGGCAGCGCAAGCTATTTACGGAGCTAGAGCATCAAATGGTGTAATTCTTATAACTACCAAGCGTGCAGCTGAAGGAAAGTCAAATGTTAGTTACAACTCATTTTATGGAATGCAATACATAAACAGAAATTTTGATGTTTACAGCCCAGAAGAATATGCCATGCTTAAACGAGAGGCTTATAGAGCCAATAACGGAGGTGCCTACATGCAAGATAAAGATGTTTTCACGGCCATCGAGTTGGAGTCTTTAAAGAACGGCAATTTCATCGATTGGTTTGACGAAGTTCTTGAAATAGCCCCGATACAAAATCACAATTTTAATTTCTCAACAGGTTCTGATAAAACTAAAGTATACTCTGGATTTAATTATCAACAACAAGACGGTGTTGTACCCGGAACTAATTTTGAAAGGATGATCATTCGTCTTAACGTAGATCAAAAACTCTATTCGTGGTTAAGTTTAGGAATTAATACCAACTGGAACGTTTCAAAAAAGAACGACCCAGGAACTGGCAACACTTTGGAAAGATTAGTGAAAGCAAGTCCTTTAGGGGTAGTATATAATGAGAGTGGTGAACTGGCACTAAATCCTTCTGGATTCCAAGAAAGTATTAACCCACTTCTTGATTTAGATACTACAAAGAATCTTCTAAAAGATAAAAGTGATATTATTAATGTATTCCTTGATGTTAAGCCGCTTAAAGGTTTAAATTATAGACTAAATGTCAGTAGACGTTCATGGAATCAAGAAGGAATGGAGTATTCTACAGGTAAATCCTATGTTGGCTTTCGAAATGGAGGCCTTGGGCAAGGAAAAGTTACATTCCAAAAGTCCGTCGAATTGCAATTGGAGAATATCATTAATTATGATTTTGAAAAGAATAACCACAATCTCGGGCTAACATTTGTACAAAGTGTTAATGAAAGAAGAAACGAATATTTCAGGAACAAAGCATCCAATCTTCAAAATGACATATTAGGTATTTATGGATTACTGTCTGCTGAATTCAATGAGCCACTTATAAGTGCCTCAGATCGAACGTTAGTTTCTTTTGTGGGGCGAGCGCAATATGATTATAAAAATAAATATTATTTGACAGCCTCTTTTCGTTCTGATGGGTCTTCTGTTTTCGGAGACAATAACAAATGGGGGTATTTCCCTGCGGTTGCACTTGGGTGGAACATCCACAAAGAGGAATTCATGGAGCGTTTAGATGCTTTAAATAACTTAAAATTACGCTTTAGTTATGGTAGTGTTGGTAACGAAGCTATTGGCCCCTACGGAAGTTTAAGTACAGCCAACCAGAATGATTATATTTTTAATGGTCAAATTAGTACAGGGTATATTCCCGGAAACTCTTTACCAAATCCCAACTTAAAATGGGAAACTTCCACAACTTTCAATTCAGCTCTTGATTTTGGATTATGGAATAATCGAGTGACAGGAACCTTTGAGTATTACAATACAAGAACCGAAGATCTTTTGGTGAGTAAAACCTTAAATGCGGCATTAGGATATACCAGCATATTAAGCAATATCGGAGAAATCGAAAATAAAGGTTTTGAGTTTGCAATCAACGGATATGTAGTAGATAAAAAGGACTTCAAAATTAATGCTGGAGTTATTTTTTCTGCAAACAAGAATGAAATAATTTCTCTTTATGGCCTAGATGAGGATGGAGATGGTATTGAAGATGACGATATAGGAAACAAATGGTTTATAGGCCATCCTGTTGATGTGGTATATGACTACCAATATGCTGGGATTTTTCAATCTCAAGAAGAAATAGATAGCTCACATCAACCAGATGCTCAAATAGGAGGTATTCGATTATTAGATGTCGATCCGAATGATGGTGATTTAAATCCAGATGATCGTGTTATTACTAAAAAAGATCCAGATTGGATTGGAACATTTAATTTAGATATTACTTACAAAAACTTCGACTTTACTGCTCAGGCTACCACAGTTCAAGGCCGTAAAATGATTAACCCTTATTATTATAGCTATAATCAAGGGGGAGATTTAAGAGGGTTGTTTAATGGTATAAAGCAAAATTATTGGACACCAGAAAACACTACGGGGGATTGGCCCAGACCAGATGGTGGAAACACCCCAGCATTTATAAACACTTTAGGATTGCAGGATGCCTCATTTTTCAGAATTTCACTTCTGTCATTGGGATACACCTTTCCCAAAACTTTAACAGAAAAATTAAACATGGGCAGTATAAGACTTTACTCTACTGCACGTAATCCTGTAACCATCACTGACTATAAGTCCTATAGTCCTGATCAAAATCCAAACGCTTATCCAGAGCAAGTTTCTGTAGTGCTCGGATTACAAGTCACATTTTAATTATGAAACTAAATAACTTAAAAGAAATGAAAAAAAATTATTTTTTAATGGGATTAGCAATAACAACATTATTGTTTTCCACATCCTGTAGTGACCTTCTAGAAGAAGAACCCTTAGATGAAATTTCCACCGATTATATTTATTCATCTGTGGATGGTATAGACGTTGGCGTTACCGCATTATATAATAAGTTAAGAAAGAACAATGCCACTGGACGTGCTGGCGATGGTTTTAGAGCCAATGCTTTTATACTTATTGGAACAGACATCGGGCAAATGAGAACCTATTTTACGCCTTATGACCCTTCAAAACACAATGCGACATTGGGTTTTGCTAACCATAAATGGGTAACCTGTTATCAAATTATAGATAGGGCTAATGCTATTATTAGTGCTGCACCTGCCTTAGAACAGAATGATCAATTAAAAAAACGAGTTGCTGAGGCAAGATTAATAAGAGGAGAAACCTATTTCGATTTAGTTCGTTTGTACGAAAATATCTTATTGGATACCATTCCAACAAACGCTGATAACTATGAAGATTTAGTAGAATATGTTCCAGCTGCCCAGGAAGACGTGTATAAGCTTATTGATAGTGATTTTGATTATGCTATTGAAAACTTAAAATACAAAGAAGATTTTGGGAGATACAATCAAGCTGTAGCTCGTCATTTAAAAGGGAAAAGTGCAATGTGGCAAGGCGACTGGAGCGAGGCTGCTTCACAGTTCGACGCTATTATAGAAAATGGAACTTATCATCTCGCTGGTTTAGATAAAGTCTTTGGACAGGATTTAAATCATGAGGAAGCACTGGCTGTATATCCAAGAGAGCAATCTTTTGGAGAGGATGATGATTTAGCTGGAGGTGATGACATTTGGTATAGCTCATTCTTTAATAATCGATATTATGAGCTTAATTCCGGTGAAATGATACCAAGTGTAGAACTTGGTGGAAATTCGTTGGGATGGGGTTTTCCTAATGATTATTTGCAATCGCTTTACGATAAAGACAATGATATTAGATACACCACCTACTATTATTCAACTAAGCTAATTTGTAACAATCCCGACCATCCTAATTTTGGGAATGAAGTTATCGGATACGAAGATAACTTTAGACGTTACCATTGGAGTTTGAAAAAATACCATGACGATGAAAAACCTATTGGGTCAAATGGGAACTGGAAAGATTATCTCTATTATCGATTCGCTGAAACATTAATGCTGGGAGCTGAAGCCCATTGGAGAGCGGATAATGAAAGCCCAACCAGTGCTAAGGCATTAGAATATATCAATATGATACGGGAAAGAGCTTTTGGTAATTCGGACCACAATTTCACAGAGTTTACTTTAGAAACTTATTTGGAAGAATCTGCAAGAGAATTAGCATTTGAAAAAAACAGATGGTATTTGTTAAAAAGATTAGGCTTATTGGTAGAGCGTCAGAATCTACACTATAGATTTGGTTCTAATACAAAAAACAATCGACCTTATCCAATGCAGCCTCATATGGTTAATTGGCCAATACCTCAGACTCAGTTGGATTTAATGGGACCAACATTCCCGCAAAATCAAGGATACTAATAATAGTTTCGAGTTATAAACTCAAACGTTAAAATTTAAAATTAATGATTATGAATAATATTAAAAATACCATTAAAAGTGTCGTGAGCATTTTTATAATACTGATGTTCGCATCCTGTGAAGAGGATTTTACGGACAATAAGCTAGAAGGTTATGAAAATATACCAACGAATCTAAACCTAACATACTCTCTAGATAATGAAAGCAGTGGTTATACAGTAAATTTTGAAGCTACGGCTGAAGGCCAGGTCTTTTTTCTCTTAAAAAAGAATTTGGATGATGAGAGCCCAGAAAGTTTTACTGAAAATAACTTTTCTGTTAACTTCGATCAATTTGGAACTTATAATGTAATACTAATTGCCCAAGGCATTAGAGATGCGGCTAGTTTCGAGTTAGTAGTTGAAATTCCTGAAAAAGAACCAGCTGATTTCTTGACAACTGTTGAGCCATCAAGCGATGGATCAGGAATAGTTAACTTCAGTATGTCGGCTACAAATGCGACCAGCTATAAAATTGAGATTTTTGAGCAAGATGGAGTGACACTAATTCATGAGAAAACAACAACTAGTAACTCTTACACTTATGTTTTCACCAATGATTTATTAGAACCTGTAACATTAAACTGCGTGGTTAAAATGACAGCTATCAATGGAGCTGGAAGTTTAGAAAACACGGAGTCTTTTAGTGTAGATGTAGATGCAGGAGTAGCGCCTCCTGAAAACTGGAGACTTTTCGATGATATGGACGGAGCTGAATGTGGAGGAATTTTATGGGATGTTGGATCAGATAAATCAGGGACATTAGCCTTGACAGATTTACCCGCTAGTGTACAAAACGGAAATAGTTCCGCTACACTAAGATATCATTATAAACCTAGTGGAGCTCAATATGGTATCTTAAAGTTTAGAGAAAAAGATGATGGAACTGAATTTGATTTTTCATTACAAAGCAAATTTAGGATCAACGTTTATTTACCTTCTAATGCAGAAGCTCCCGATGGAACAATGATTGACAATACAGATAACGCAGGGAAACGGATAGTTCGTCTTTATCTTGAAGATAGATATAGAACTGATGGTACGTCATATAGCGACTCTTATAAGCGTAATGTGTGGATTGAAAAAGAGGTGTCTGCATTTGATCAATGGGTAACACTTGAGTTTGATTTTAGCAATCAAGATGATTATAAATACCATGGTGCTGCCTATGGCTCTTATAAATATTACATCCCAGATGGATCTACAGATAAAAACCCAGATAGGATGTATTTGAGAACCCATGTAAATGGAGATGCAGGAGCGACTACATTATATTACTTTGATGATTTTGAATTGATAGGAATAGATGGCAACTCTTTAAATTTTGTATGCCTTTAACAAATTTTGTTTTCATTTTTGAATAGAGCTTTCTGCGTTTGTAGGAAGCTCTTTAATAATAATTATAAAAATATGATGACTTGCTTCAGAGTAATTGCTAAAATGTGTTTCACACTTATACTGATAAATCTTGTTCTTGGGTGTTCTAAGAATAATGACGAAAACACGGCTCCAATTGGAGATTGTAACTCTTATTTTATAGACTCTATTAATGGAGACGACAACAATGACGGGTGCAGCCCTGAAAAGGCATGGAAAAGCTTTGTCAATCTTAATCAAAAAACCTTAGGTGCTGGAAATTCTGTCAATCTAAAAAAAGGCAGTGTATGGAATGAAACTTTTAAATTTAGAGGTAGTGGTGATGAATCTAATCCTATTATAATAACAAGTTACGGAAATGGTAATAAACCTAAAATTGCTCCTAAGGGTAAATCTTATGCCTTTTTAATTAGAAACCAAGAATATATAGAAGTTTCTGATTTGGAAATCACCAATTTGGGAGATACACCAGCTGAAAACAGAAAAGGTATTTATGTGGAAGCAAGAGATTTTGGAGTGGTGCATCACTTATATTTTAGAAATATTGAAATACATGATGTTAATGGCGTACATGGCGGTTTAGCTGGTGGGGATTTTCAAAATAACAAATCTAATGGAGGAATTGTTAGCGTCATTCTTGGTAATGCCGTAGAAACTTATTTTGACGATTTTCTTATTGAAAACTGCCACATTCATCATGTATCTCAAACAGGTATATACAATACGTCTTCATGGGAAGATAGAGAATGGCCAAGAAGTGGTGGTGTTTATGTAAATCTTTCATGGGTTCCAAGTAGAAATATGGTATATCGTAACAATACTATTGAACATATAGCTGGAAATGGCCTTATCCTTAAAAATGCTCATGCTCCTTTAGTTGAATATAATACCTTTGATTATTGTGGGGAGTTTACCTCAGGAAATGCAGCTTTTTGCTTTAACACTGATTACGCTTTGTTCCAATACAATGAAGTCTCAAATACCGTTACCAATGTAGGAGATGTAGATTCAGGCGGATTGGATAGCGACTTCAAAACACGTTGGACTACATTTCAATATAATTATTGCCATAATAATGGAGAAGGTGGAATTTTAATCACGGGAGGACCAGCCAGATGGCCCACAGCTTTTAATTATGAAACGATTATACGCTATAATTTACTAGCCAACAATGGAGACCATGCTATAAAGACTTCAGGGAATGTGATGAGTTTAAAGGTTTATAATAATCATATTTACTCAGATTTTGATGAATCAATCGAGGTAATTCAACATAAAAGCTGGGATGGTTATTCAAGAAGTGCAGAATATTTTAATAATATTTTCTTTAGTAATGGAACCAATGGCTCTATAAGATTAGAAAATAGTGCAGGAAATTCCATTCATGATAATATGTTTTCTGGAATATCTATGAATTCGTCAGTAAGTACTACTGCAAATTTATGGAATGTTGCACCGATTTATAGTGTTGGATCTAGCCCTCAACTAAATAGTGTAGAGAATTTCCGCCTTTCCTCAAATTCGCCTGGTATTAATGTTGGGGATAATAACCAACATGATGCCTTAAATGGTAAGGGTGGAGTTATTAAAATAAAGGATATGTTTGGAAATGATGTGCCTCTTGGAAGTGGAGTCGATATAGGTATGGAAGAACAAGATTAATGTCTAATTACTATTTAAAAGCGTCTGTCATTGCATTTTTCAAGTCAACATCATCAAATTAATTGTATTAAAGTTTAATAATAATGAATAAAAGAGTTTTCTCTTTATTAATAGCAATTTTTGCTGCCTTAACAGTATCGTCCCAATCCGAAAGAGTTAGTGCAATTAATAACAATTGGAATTTTCATCTAGGAAATATTGATTTTGATCAGTATCAATCTCCATCGAAAGCGATATTATCAGAAGTTATAGAATGGGAAACCATTAACATTCCACATACTTGGAATGATAAGGACGCTATTGATGAAATCCCAGGCTATTACAGAGGAGTAGGGTGGTATAAAAAAACCATTGATCTAACAGCTGAAAAGCGCGAAAAGAACGTAAAAACTGAAATATACTTTGAAGGAGCAAATCAAGTTACGGATGTTTATGTAAATGGAAATTGGGTTGGTCAACATAATGGGGGGTACACTAGGTTTAATTTTGATATTACCGAGTTTCTAAATTTTGGAGAGTCTAATGTATTAGCAATAAAGGTTGATAACAGTCATAATGAAGCGATTCCACCGTTATCTGCTGATTTTACTTTTTTTGGAGGTATATACAGAGATGTTTACCTCATCAAACAAAATGCGATTCACTTTTTAATGGATGACCATGGTTCTTCAGGAGTATATATCTCTACCCCTAAAGTATCCAAAGAAGAAGGTCTTGTAAGTATCAACTGTCTCATAAACAATAGCGAACATCAAAACAGAAACCTAACCTTAGTAAATCGTATTGAAGACAATCAAGGTGTAATCATAACCGAAAAAAAGAAAAAAATAAAAATCAGAAAGCACGATAAGCATTTTTCAGTTGATGAAGATTTTGTTATAAATAATCCACAGCTATGGTCCCCAGATACGCCGTATTTATATCAAGTAATAACCCAAATACAGGACTCAAAAACAGGGGTTGTGTTAGATGAGTCCATTGAACCCCTAGGCTTAAGATGGTTTCATTTTGACCCAGAAGAAGGATTTTTCTTAAATGGCAAGTATCTTAAACTCATAGGAACAAACCGTCATCAGGATTATTTTAAAAAAGGAAACGCGCTTACAAACGAAATACATGCAAGCGATGTGCAACTACTAAAAGAAATGGGTGGCAACTTCTTGAGAATATCCCATTATCCCCAAGATCCTGTAGTCCTTGAAACCTGTGATCGATTAGGAATTTTGACCTCTATAGAAATACCTATTGTTAATGCCATAACCGAATCCGAGGCGTTTACAGAAAATAGCCTTCATATGGCAGAAGAAATGGTGAAGCAAAATTTCAATCACCCCTCTTTAATTATCTGGACCTACATGAATGAGGTGCTTTTACGCCCACCTTTTGATGAAAAAACCGAGAAAGAACGTTATGAGTTATATACAAATAATATTGCAAAACTAGCGTCTAAGATAGAAGATAAAATAAGAACATTAGATCCTAGCAGATATACCATGATTGTAAATCATGGCGCTGTAGATCGTTATGTGAATGCAGGACTTACAGATATCTCGATGCTTCTAGGGTGGAATCTATACCAAGGTTGGTACGGGGGTGTTTTTGAGCATTTTGATAAATATCTCGATAAAATTCATCGTCTTTTTCCAAACAAGCCCATAATCATTTCAGAATATGGAGCAGATGTGCATCATAGGTTGCATTCCTTCGATTCAGAAAGATTCGACTATACTGTAGAATATGGTAATAGATATCATGAACATTATCTAAAGGCTATAATGGCTCGCCCTTTTATAGTTGGAGCTAACATTTGGAATTTAAATGATTTCTATTCAGAAACAAGAGGCTATGCCATACCAAATACCAATTTAAAGGGAATAACTACTCTGAATAGGGAAAAAAAAGACACTTGGTGGTTGTATAAAACCAAACTTTCCAAGGAACCCATTATAAAATTCGGTCAGAATGAATGGAAAATTAGAGGCGGTGTAGCTGAGACTGGAAAAGACCACTGTTTACAACCTGTAACTGTATACAGCAATAGTGATTCCGTACAATTAACTCATAATAATATTGTCTACAATGCCGAGGTAAAAGATTATATAGCTCGTTTTTCTATCCCATTTACAAACGGCATAAATAAACTTAAGGCAACAAGCACTTTTCAAACTGAAACATATAACGATGTTTTGAAAATAGACTTTAGGTTGGCACCGAATCAATTTTCAGAGTTTGATGATGATTTTGATGAGTTAAATGTGCTTTTAGGGACCAAACGAATTTATGAAGACCGTGTTAACAGTATGGTATGGATACCTGAACAAGAATACGCTCAGGGAAGTTGGGGGTATATAGGAGGAAAGCCCTACAGAGCAAAAACTAAATTTGGCAGTTTACCAAGTTCTGAGCTGAATATTAAAGGTTCGCAAGATGATCCAATATACCAAACACAACGCGTTGGGATTAATGGTTTTAAGCTAGATGTTCCGAATGGCAAGTACTCTGTTACATTACATTGGACAGAACTGGAGTCAAATATAAAACATGAGAAGTTGGCCTATAACTTAGGAAATGACAGAGTATTTGAAGGTTTCTCGAGTCGAATTTTTAATGTGATTTTGAACGGAGAATATATCGAGAAAAACTTAAATATTTCAGAGAAATATGGAGTTGAAAAGGCAGTTTCTGTCAAATACCAAATAAGTGTTAATGATGGAGAAGGAATCAAAATTAATTTTGAATCTGTGAAAGGTTTACCCATATTAAATGCTTTTCAGATAAGAAAAATTCAATAATCTAAAATATTAAAACTTACCTTATTTAAACGTCTATGAAGAAATACTCAATAACGTTTTTTATTGCAATCAGCTTGATGTTTGTATTAATTAGTTGGAATAAAAACGAAAGAGAAAAAAGTCTTAACACAATACGAGATCTGAATCCTGAAATTGAAAAAAAAGTAGATTCCGTTTTAAGTCTGATGCGTATAAATGAAAAAATAGGTCAACTAGTTCAATATAGCGGAAAATGGAACGTAACTGGGCCTACCTCATCAAAAAAAGATCAGTACAAATTAGAAAAAATAAAAAAAGGGGAAGTCGGCTCTATGCTTAACGTTACATCTGTAAAAACAGTTCGAAATATTCAAGAAATAAACATGAAACATTCGAGGTTAAAAATACCCCTAATTTTCGCTTTTGATGTTATCCATGGTTATAAAACTATTTTTCCTATTCCATTAGGAGAAAGTGCAAGTTGGGATTTAGATATTATAGAACAGTCTGCCTCGATTGCTGCGAGAGAAAGTGCTGCTTCTGGGTTAAATTGGACATTTGCCCCAATGATAGATGTTTCTAGAGATGCTAGGTGGGGTAGAATTATGGAAAGTGCTGGAGAAGATGTTTACCTAAATAGTGTAATAGGAGTAGCTCGAATCAAAGGTTTTCAAGGGGATGACTTGTCAGACGATTTAACCATTGCAGCTTGTGCCAAACATTTTGCTGGATATGGATTTGCCGAAGCAGGAAGAGAATACAATACAGTAACCATTGGAGAAAATGAATTGTATAATACCATTTTACCTCCCTTTAAAGCTGCTGCACAAGCAGGGGTAGCAACTTTTATGAACTCATTCAATGATATTGATGGTATTCCATCTACAGGACATAAACATTTACAACGAGATGTTTTGAAAGGCACATGGAAGTGGAATGGACTTATAGTTTCAGATTGGGCCTCTATTGGAGAAATGAAGGCTCATGGTTTTGCAAGAGATAAAAAACATGCTGCAGAAATTGCATTAAATGCGGGTTGCGATATGGATATGGAATCTTATGCTTACGAAAGCAGTTTATATACTTTATTGGATGAAGATAAAGTTGATATTGAACAAATAGATGATGCCGTAAGACGTGTTCTCCGCTTAAAATTTCAATTAGGATTGTTTGATAATCCATATAAATATTGCGACGAAGAGAGAGAAAAAAAAGAGGTTTATACCAAAGAAAACTTAAGTATTGCCAGAGATGTTGCTAAAAGATCGATTGTTTTGCTTAAAAATGAAAATAAACTTCTACCTCTTTCAAAAAACATAAAACGAATAGCAGTAATTGGTCCTATGGCCAATGATAAAGATACACCACTAGGGAATTGGAGAGCTAAGGGAGAGTACAATTCTGCAGTTTCTTTGCTAGAAGGAGTAAAAAGCATGGTAGGAATAAATACTGAAGTCCTTTATGCAAAAGGTGTAGATTTAATTATACCTAACATTAAACCGGGTGAAAACCAGTACAAGTTACCCTTAAAGTTTAATACTACTGATAATTCTAAAATTGCTAGAGCTGTAGAAGTAGCAAAAAAATCTGACGTAGTTTTATTAGCAATTGGTGAAAACGCATATCAAACAGGAGAAGGAAGGAGTCAGACCAACATTGGACTTTTAGGATTACAAAACAAATTGCTAGAAGCTGTATACAAGGTAAATAAAAATGTAGTTGTGGTTTTAATGAACGGCAGGCCTTTAGACTTAACTAAAGTATCAGATACTGCTCCTAGTATTTTAGAATGTTGGCATTTAGGGTCTCAGTCTGGAAATGCAATTGCAGATGTAATTTTTGGTGATTATAACCCCTCAGGAAAATTGCCAGTGTCATTTCCACATCATGTAGGTCAAGAACCGCTTTATTATAGCCAAAAAAATACTGGTCGCCCATCGAGTACTAAAAATGTTTTTTACTCAGGTTATAGAGATGCGCCAAAGACAGCTTTATATCCATTTGGATTTGGTTTAAGTTACACAACCTTTAGTTATGACAACCTACAATTAGACAAAAAAGAAACCACAGTTAATCAAAATATAAACGTTTCTGTCAATGTCAAGAATACAGGTGACACAACAGGAGAAGAAGTGGTTCAGCTTTATATTAGAGACCTTGTAGGAAGTCTTGTAAGACCCATAAAAGAATTAAAAGGATTCGAAAAGGTGAAATTGAAACCTGGTGAATCTAAAACAATAACTTTTACGCTTAATGCTAAAACATTACAGTTTTATACAGCCCATAAAAAATGGGAAGTAGAGCCAGGAGAGTTTAATGTTTGGATAGGAGGAGACTCTAATGCTTCTCTCATGAAAAGCTTTAGTGTCATTGAATGATAGATTTAATTTTAAAAATAAAAAAATAGAATGAGTAAAGTAGTTGTAATAACAGGAGCTGGTGGTGTACTTTGCAGTACCTTGGCAAAAGCACTTTCGAAAGAAGGACATAAGATTGCAGTATTAGACTTGAGAATTGATGCTGCAAATAAATTGGCAGAAGAAATCAATAGTGGAGGAGGAACAGCAATCGCTGTAGCTGCTAATGTATTAGAAAAAGCATCTCTTGATACGGCAAAACTTGCAGTAAATAACACCTTAGGAGCTTGTGATATTTTGGTCAATGGTGCTGGAGGAAATCACCCCTTAGGAACAACTTCCAATCCACATTTGTTAGAAAAAGATTTGTTAAACAATTCAGAAGGGTTCAAAACCTTCTTTGATTTAGACCCTAAAGGAATTGAGTTTGTGTTTAACTTAAATTTTATTGGAACCCTTTTGCCAACCCAGGTTTTTGCAAAAGATATGGTTGGACGAGATGGCTGTAGTGTATTAAACATTTCCTCTATGAATGCTTATACACCACTTACTAAAATTCCAGCATATAGCGGAGCCAAAGCAGCCATCTCAAATTTTACCAAATGGTTGGCAGTACACTTTTCAAAAGTTGGGATTCGTGTTAACGCAATAGCTCCAGGGTTTTTCCTGACCAATCAAAATAGAACCTTGCTTACTAACGAAGATGGAAGTTTAACTCAAAGAGGACAACAGATTATAGATCAGACACCCATGGGAAGGTATGGCAACCCAGAAGATTTGGTAAGTAGTACTTTATACTTGTGTGATGATTCTTCATCTTTTGTAACGGGAATCGTAATTCCTATTGATGGAGGTTTCTCTGCATATAGTGGAGTTTAATTTATAAATAATTGAATAAATATGGAACAAACTTGGAGATGGTACGGACCCAATGATCCCATTTCATTATCAGATATAAAGCAGGCTGGAGCGACAGGAATTGTTTCAGCATTGCACCATATTCCTAATGGTGAGCTATGGACTTTGGAAGAAATTCAAAAACGAAAAAAAACCATTGAATTAGCAGGTTTAACATGGAGTGTGGTAGAAAGTATTCCAGTACATGAAACTATTAAAACTCGCTCAGGAAATTTTCAAGCTTACATTGAAAACTATAAAACAAGTATTGAAAATCTAGCCTCATGTGGAATAAAAATTGTGTGCTATAATTTTATGCCTGTTTTGGATTGGACTCGTACAGATTTGGGGTTTCAAGTTCAGGACGGATCCAAAGCGCTCCGTTTTGATGTCATTGCCTTTGCTGCTTTTGAATTATTCCTATTGAAAAGACCTGGTGCGGAAACAACTTATACCAGCGATCAAATTGCACTCGCCAAAGAGTATGTAAAATCACTTTCAGAAGAAAGCAAAAAAAACCTTGTAAAAAATATTATTGCTGGTCTACCTGGAGCAGAAGAAGGTTATACCCTAGAGCAGTTTCAAAGTATTCTAGACACTTATAAAGACATAGGAGCAGATACCTTAAGAGAAAACCTTGTTTCCTTTTTAAAAGAAATCATACCGATGGCATCTAAAAATGAAGTATTAATGTGTATTCACCCGGATGACCCTCCATATCCCATCCTTGGATTACCGAGGGTAGTGAGTACAGAGGCTGACTATACTTATTTATTTGAAAACGTCCCTGATAAATCTAATGGGATTACCTACTGTACAGGCTCTCTAGGCGTAAGAGCTGATAATGACTTGGTACAAATTTTTAAACGATTTGCAGACCGTGTTCACTTTTTGCACTTAAGAAGTACAAAGCGAGATGAACAAGGCAATTTTTATGAAGCCAACCATCTAGAAGGTGATGTAGATATGTATGCTGTAATAAAAGAAGTTTTGACGGAACAAAAACGACGTTTAGAAACAGGTAGAAAGGATACGAAAATTCCCATGCGTCCGGATCATGGTCACCAAATGTTAGATGATTTGCATAAAAAAACCAATCCAGGATATTCAGGAATTGGAAGGTTAAGAGGTTTAGCAGAGCTTAGAGGTTTGGAATTAGGAATTAAAACCAGTTTGAACTTATGAGCCAAATAAATTCAAAAAACTTTATAACAGACAATTTTCTCTTAAACTCTCAGGAAGCAGAAATGCTCTATCATGAATATGCAAAAGATTTGCCTATCATAGATTATCACAATCATTTGTCGGCTCAACAAATTGCAGAAAACAAACCAGTATATAACATAACCAATGCTTGGTTGAGTGAAGATCATTATAAGTGGCGGGGAATGCGTTCCAATGGAATTGAAGAAAACTTTATTTCCGGAGATGCTTCTAAAGAAAAAAAGTTTAAGAAATGGGCAGAAACAGTTCCTAACACCTTAAGAAATCCATTATTTCACTGGACACAATTAGAGTTGAAGCGTTATTTTAATATTGATGAGATATTACAACCTAATAATGCTTTAGAGATTTATTCAAAAACGAATAGGGTTTTAGAAACAAAAACACCCGCCCAATTGTTAGAGCAGATGAAGGTTGAAGTAATCTGCACAACAGATGATCCCACGGATGACTTAAGATACCATAAACAAATAGCAAAGGCTGGATTTTTCACAAAAGTTTACCCCACCTTCAGACCAGATAACTTATTTTTTATTGGAGAACAAAAATTTGATGCCTATATAAGAAAGCTTGAAGATTGTGTCAATTTCTCTATCAGTAATTATTCCAATCTTTTAAAAGCCATTGATAACAGAATAGATTTCTTCCATGAAAATGGCTGTAAACTATCAGATTTCGGAATTAGTGGTGCTTTTTATTTCGTGGATTTTGATGACGATGAAATCCAATCGATTTTTGATAAAAGCCTAAGGGGAGTAAAACTGACAGAACTTGAAATACAACAATATAGGTCGAGTCTTTTAATGCATTTAAGCAAAAAGTATCACGAAAAAGGTTGGGTGCAACAATTTCATTTAGGAGTCATAAGAAACAATAATGATCGATTAAATGAGCTTGTTGGCGCTGATGCTGGCTGTGACTCTATAGCAGATTATCCAATTATTGAAGCATTGTCAGCGTTTTTAAATGCTTTGGATCGTACAGATCAATTGGCAAAAACCATTACCTACAATTTAAATCCAGCACAGAACGAAGTTTTTGCAACCATGATGGGAAATTTTAATACCGGAGGTGTTTCCGGTAAAATGCAATGGGGCGCTGCTTGGTGGTTTTTAGACCAAAAAGACGGTATTGAAAAACAACTCAATGTACTTTCAAATATGGGATTACTAAGTAAGTTTATAGGAATGCTCACAGACAGTAGAAGCTTTTTGTCTTTTCCAAGGCACGAATACTTTAGAAGAATATTGTGTGATTTGATGGCAGAAGACATTAGAAAAGGGTTGGTCCCCAATGACATTTCTTTTATTGGGAAAATGATCGAAAACATCTGTTATAACAATGCCGTCAATTATTTTCAATTTAATATTACAAATAAA
>JGI20155J14468_10001180_pt1 | contig 20814 bp, 20 predicted proteins | sample COG_05_FD_14468 | JGI IMG/M metagenome (IMG submission 14468) | reverse complement strand
AGATTGTGTAATCTTCAACGGCATCTTCCATTTTAACATTACCACTAGCCTTTAAAATATTAGTATTTTTATCGTATTCAAATGAATTGGCATTAATAATTATTCCATTATTAGCTTTAACAACACCTTTATTCGAACCTTTAAATATTCTTCCATTTTCAAGTATTTCTATATCAGTTATATCAAAATTAAATTGCTCAACACCATTTGTGCTTAATATAAAAAAATTGAACAAACAAATTATTGTCAAATAATGATAAATTTTATTTTTCATTGATCCTATCTAACATAACGCCGTTTATAATGGCTAGCACTAAAAGTGGAAAAAATACTGCTATTACCAATGGAATTCTTTCTGTTCCACCAAGTGCGGTGAAGAAATTATTAAAGTAATATATTATTACAGTTAAAAATAAACCAAAACTTATTTTTAATGTAGTGTTATATGAATATTTCATTCTTAACATTAACAATGATGAAAATATAGTCATTAAGAAAAAATAAAGAGGATAGGATGATAATTTTAACATTTGAAGGCTAACTTCTGTAATTGAATAACCTAAATCTTTATAATTTTTTCTTAATTCATAGAGCTCAAGCATGCTTAAAGAGGACAAATTTGAATATAAACTTTGAATAGTCTCATAATTAAAATGTGTTTTAAATCTTAAATTTTCTTCTNTGGTAATTTTGNTTTCCTTATATATTTTAGCATTATGGATAACCCACTCTTTATTTGTTATATCAATTTTTACACTCTGAATATTTCTTATTGCTTTAAAACTATTNTCAAATTCAGTAATAAAATTATCTATTAGAAAATTTTTATTAATTTTTGATGAATTTATAATTAGTGTTTTGTCTTCTATTAGGTCTTTAATCCATAGGCCATTTTTGGTGACCACTGCCAAATATTTATCATCAATTGTATGAGGAGATTTAAGGTTTATATAAATATTTTTTAAATTAGATGATAAGTTATAGAATATTAATACCGCCATTAATCCCGAAATAAATGAAATTATGCTTAAAAATATAAGGATTTTTGTATTTTTTAATCCAGAGTATTTTAAAGTTTCTATTTCACTATTATTAAAAAGCTTAATAAAAAATAATTGAGTGGTAATAAAAAAAATAAATGGAAACATATCAAATATAACTGAAGGTGAATTTAGAAGAGAAAGAAATATCGGAAAATTGGCTGGTATCTCTATATTTTTAAAAAAATCTAATTCACTTAATAAGTTTAAGATAAAGACTAGGCTTAGCATTACAAATATTACATAAAAAAAAGATTTAAGAAAAAGATAAGTAAAAAATTTTATATAAACTTTCATTTTATAAATTTGAGTTTCTTAGTATGAATTTTTTTATAAAAAATAAATACAATATTAAAATTAAAAAAATTGGTAAAATTAAAATTGCAAAATTATCAATATAAGAATTAGAAATTAACCTAATTGTAGTTTCGGAAAAAATTACAGCAATTACACCCAGTAAAAATATTAAAAATTTAATTCTGAAATAATTAGTATTTTCTTTAGAAGATATTAATAATAAAAATGGTATAAGTGATAAAATAGGAATATAAAAAGGTATAATCGATCTTTTATAAAATTCTTTAATAAAATTTTTTGTATTTGCAGAAGAACATCTGTTAATTTTTTTAAATTTATTGAATAAATTTAATTCATAAATAAAATCAAGACATCTAATAATATCTAATGTAGAAATTTCCTGCATTTTTATATATGTGGTAGTATTAGTTTTTAAATTGTTAAGTGAAAAATCTGATTTTGAGAAACTAAAATTTGTAATTTTATTGTTTTTTGTAGTGATGGTTTCTCCATCATATAAAATTAGTAATGGTCTGTTGTTTATTTCTTTAAAAACACCTTTTTTGGCATATGTAACTTGAAAGTTATTTTTGTCTATTTTTTTTTTTAAATATAAATTAGAAAGATTTCCACTTTCATCTTTTTGATCAGTGTAAATTGTTACCCCTTTTATTGTGTCATTAAATTTTTGAGGTTTCACAAAATTACCAAGAAAGTTAACATTCGAGCTTCTTATATATGATTTAGCAAGTTTTTGTGATTTTGGAACTATTATGGAGGTTAATATAATTTGAATAAGAAATAACAATAATGAAGCTTTGAAAATAAAATTAATAATGGTGATCTTGTTTATTCCAAAATTCCAAAAAATTATTAGCTCATTGTTATTTTCATATCTGATGGTTACATAAAAAAGGCTAAAAAATAATACAAAAGGGAAAAGTCTACTAAATATTTTGGGAAAATTTAATAGCGAATATTTAATATAAATTAAATAATCACGACCATCCTCAATCATAATATCTAGAAAATTAACTGCTTGAAAAACCCAAATAATTATACTCACACTTAATAAAGCTACAAAAAAAAAACTTAAATAATCTGTAAGTAGCTTCCTAAATAAAATTTTTTTCATTGAAATATGATATTTTTGCTCTTATATAGCATTCAACTCGTACAGATTGTATTTAAAATTTATGACTATTCAAATTAACTATAAAAATACTGTTTTAAAAAATAAATTAACAAATTTAATCTTATTTGTTGATGAAAAATTTAATATTGCAGGTTTAAAAAAATATATTTCAAATTCTGAATTTTCTTATATTTCAGATCTACTAAAAAATAGTGATTTAAAAAAAAATTTACTTTTATTTGAAATCAATTCAAAAAAAACAATATTTCTAGTTTCTATTAAAAAAGACTTGGAAACAGCTGACATCGAAAATTTAGGTGCAAAATTTCATAGTTTTATAAATTATGATAAGAAAAAAGAATATTTTGTAAATTCAGATACAATTAATAGTAAAATAAAAAATTTTATAGGATACTTTTTACATGGTCTAAAATTAAAATCTTATGAATTTAATATTTATAAATCAAAAAAAGGTAGAAAACTTGTTTCTATAAATGTTTTAGGAAATAAGAATAAAATATCTTCTCATGATCATTTAAGATTTAAAGCTCTTGAAGAAGGAAGTTTTTTTGCAAGAGATCTAGTCTCTGAACCAGGAAATATTCTTCACCCTGATGAATATGCAAAAAGAATAAATTCACTTAAAAAATATGGACTAAAGATAAACATATACGATGAAAAAAAATTAAAAAAACTTGGAATGAATGCTTTACTTGGTGTGGGTCAAGGAAGTATTAGAGGATCATATCTTGTGACAATGGAATGGAATGGAACAAAAAATAACTCTAAACCTTTAGCTTTTGTTGGAAAAGGAGTTTGTTTTGACACTGGTGGTTACTCGTTAAAACCAGCAAAGTTTATGGAGGATATGACTTATGATATGGCAGGTTCAGCTACAGTTGTTGGTTTAATGAAAAATTTAGCTACAAGAAAAGCAAAAATTAATGCAGTTGGTGTTGTAGGGCTAGTAGAGAATATGGTAAGCGGAAATGCTCAAAGACCTGGCGATATAGTAAAATCTTACAGCGGTAAAACTATTGAGATATTAAATACAGATGCGGAAGGCAGATTAGTTTTAGCTGACGCTTTAACGTTTACTGAAAAAAAATTTAATCCAAAATTCATAGTTGATTTAGCAACTCTAACAGGTGCTATTATAGTTTCATTGGGCTCAGAATATGCCGGTCTATTTTCAAACGATGATAAATTATCAAAACAATTACTAGAAGCAGGTGACAAAGTTGAAGAAAAATTATGGAGAATGCCTCTGCATAAAAATTTTGACAAACTTATAGACTCCAAAAATGCAGATATGCAAAATATTAATTATGTCGGTGGAGCAGGATCTACAACTGCAGCACAGTTTTTACAAAGATTTATTTTAAACAAAACACCTTGGGCTCACTTAGATATAGCTGGTATGGCATTTTCAAAATATGGTGGAGCATTAAACTCAGGTGGAGCAACTAGTTATGGAGTAAGATTATTAAATAAACTAATAGAGGATAATTATGAGTAATACAGAACAAACACTATCAATTATTAAGCCAGACGCTGTTGAAAGAAACTTAGATAGTGAAATTAAAGAAATGTTTAAAAACAAAGGCTTTTCAATTTTAAAAGAAAAAAAAATTCAAATAGAAAAATCTGAAGCTGAAAAATTTTATAAAGTGCATGAAACAAAGCCATTTTATAACGATTTATGTGCTTATCTTTCGTCAGGCCCAATTGTTGTGATGGTTCTTGAGAAAGAAAATGCCGTGTTAGGTAATCGAGAGTTTATGGGGGCAACAAACCCTAGTGATGCTGAAGAGGGTACTATTAGAAAAAAATATGGAATTTCAATTGATAAAAATTCAGTACATGGCTCTGATAGTGTTGAAAATGCAAAAATTGAAATAGATTTTTTCTTTAAAGACTAAAGATTTTCAAAATAGCTTTTGGATACAGTATATGCTCTTGAGTTAGTATTTTTTTAGCAAGAGTTTTTGGAGTGTCATTTTTATTTATTTTTACTTTTTTTTGAATAACAATTTTTCCAGAGTCTAATTTTGAATTTACAAAATGGACAGTGCATCCTGAATATCTCTCTTTATTTTGAATTGCTCTTTCGTGAGTATTCAAACCTTTGAATTTGGGTAAGAGGGACGGATGAATATTAATTATATTCCCTTTAAAATTATTTATAAATTTTTTAGATAAAATTTTCATAAAACCTGCTAAACAAATTAAATCTATTTTATTCTTTTTTAATTCTGAAATAATTTTAGTTTCAGTTAAATTTTTATTCTCAAAATCAAATATCTTTTTTTTAATCTTAAAAATATTACCTAACTTTAAGCCTTTAGATTTTGAATTATTGGAAATAATTAAATTAATTGAGATAGGTGATTTTTTAAGTTTTGAAAAAAGGATAAGTGATTTTAGATTACTGCCTGTTCCAGAAATAAAAACTGCAGTTTTAATTTTTTTAGATCCAGTTAACTGAGCCATTTAATTTAATCTTATTTTTTCCTTTAGAAATTTTTCCTATAACATAGGGCTTAAATTCTCTTGTAAAATATTTTTTTATTTTTTCAAATTTTTTAGGACTAACAATTAAACAAAACCCTACACCACAATTAAATGTTTTAAGCATTTCTTTATCAGATATTCCATTATTCTTAAGCCATTTAAAAATCTTAGAAGTTTTAATTTCATTTAAATTTATTTCAGCAACTAAGTTATCAGGAATAACTCTTTTGATATTATCAGCCAATCCACCACCAGTTATATTCGCACATCCATTTATCAAATTGTTATCAATTAATTTAAGTATTTCCTTAACATAAATTTTAGTTGGTTTTAGCAATTCTGTTTTTAAAAATATATTTTTTTTAATATCAATTTTTTTTTGATTGATTAGATATCTTACTAGAGAAAAGCCATTTGAGTGTAAGCCACTTGATGGTATCGCTATTACCAAATCATTTTTTTTAATTTTCTTTTTATCTAAAATTTTATTTTTATCCACTATACCAACTGCAAAACCAGCAATATCAAATTTATCTTTTTCATATGTGTCTGGCATTTCAGCAGTTTCACCGCCTACGAGCTCACATTCAGATTGGTCACATCCTTTTAATATACCTTTAATAATTGATTTTAGTTTGGGTAAATTTATTTTATTGATTGATATATAATCTAAAAAAAGTAAAGGCCTAGCACCCTGTACTATCAAGTCATTTACACTCATTGCAACTAGATCAATTCCAATTGTATCATATTTATTTAGTGTATTTGCAATTTCAATTTTAGTTCCAACACCATCAGTACAAGCAACAATTTTTGGTTGCTTTATGTCGTTTGGGATATTTGAAATTGATCCAAAACCACCAATATTAGAAAACTTTTTTTTGCCTTTTTTGTTTGCTGAATATGATGAAATGAAATTAATAAAACTATCTGCTGCATTAATATTAACACCACTTTTTTTATAGGTAAATTTTTTTTTATTCATTAAGATACTTTATGAGATTTAATTTTAAATTTTCTAATTATAAAAGACTATATAATTTTTTTTGGTTTCTTTCTTTATTAAATATTTTTTTTTCCACAGATATTTTGTTGGCAAAAACTTTTTCAATCTCTGATATTGAAATATCTACTCCTTTTGAGATTAATTTTAATAAAAATACGATAATTGATGAAGGTTTTAGTCAAGCTTATGAACAATTAATTTTGTCTATTGTCCAAACTAAAGATCAAAAAAAAATTCAAAATATCCCCTTATCTACAATAAAAGGAATGATAGAAACTTTCTCAATTAATGAAGAAAAGTTTATAGATGAAATATATTATCTAAGTCTAAATGTTAATTTTAGTAAAAAAAAAATATTTAATTTACTAGAGGATAAAAATATATTTGCGTCTCAACCAATAAAAAAAGATATTCTTTTTATACCTATTATTATTGATGAGAATAAAAATGAGATACAAATATTTTCTGAAAATAACTTATTTAAAAATTGGAATTTAGACAAAAAAAAATTTCATTTATTAAATTATATTTTACCTACTCAAGATATAGAGGATTTTAATCTAATTAAAAATAAATTACCTGATATAGAAAATTATGATTTTATGGATATTATTAATAAATATAATTTAGAGAATTATATAATAATGGTTATATTCAAAAATAATAAACAATTAAGAATATTTAATAAAATTAATTTAAATGGAACAGTAGATATAAGAAATTTTAAGTATAAAGCTTTAGAATTAAATATCGAAGATAATGAAAAAAAAGTAATTAAAAATTTAAAAGAAGTTTATGAAAATTATTGGAAATTTAATAATCAAATTAATACATCTGTTAAATTACCCCTAACAATATCTGTCAACAATGATATTAATTTAAATATATCTCAATTTGAGAAGACATTAAGCGACATTGATTCAATTTATGATTTTTATATTCATAAATTTGATAACAAAAACAATATTTACAAAATTATATTCAATGGCTCACCAGATAACTTCTTAAAGATTATGAAAAACAAAGGGTATAATTTTAATACTCAAAATCAAGAATGGGCTCTTAAATGAATAATCTAAATCAATTAATTCTTAAATTTGATTATGATCAAAATTTTAAAGATCAAGATTTTTACGTTTCCAAAAGCAATCAATTCTCCTTCAAGTTATTAAATAGTTGGCCCAAGTGGGAAAAAAACTTTGTAAACTTAATAGGGGAAAAATTTTCTGGAAAAACGCATTTGGTAAATATCTTTTTACAAAAATTCAAAGGAATTAAGATAAAATCAAATAAAATAAATAATGAAACATTCAAAGAAATAAAAGTTTATGAAAATATAATTATTGAGGATCTTAATGAAAAATTAGATGAAAATTTATTATTCACTTTGTTGAATATTATTGAACAAGATAACAAATATCTAATTATTACTTCAATAAAACCTATTGTTAATTTTTCTTTTGAGTTAGATGACCTTAACTCTAGAGCTAAAAACTTTCTTTTATCCAATATTGAAAAGCCTGAAGATGATTTAATGTTTGCACTAATATTGAAAAATCTTTCTGATCGCCAAATCTCTATAGATAAAAAATTAATAGATTTTATTATAAAAAGAATTGATAGATCCTATGGCAAAATATTTGAATTCATATATAAAATCGACGAAATTAGTTTAAAAAGAAAAAAACCAATTGATTTTAAGATTATTAAAGAAGCATTAGGAGAATAGTTGAATAAATATAGAACTCATAACTGTAATCAATTAAGAAAAGAAAATATTGATACAAATATTTACCTTTCTGGATGGATTAATAAAAAGCGTGATCATGGAAATCTTTTATTTATTGATCTTCGGGATAATTATGGAATTACTCAATGCATTATTGATAAAGAAAATAATAATTTTTCTGAATTAGAAAAAACTCAATTAGAAACTGTTATTAAAATTCAAGGCAAGGTTATTAATCGTTCTAATGAGACAATCAATAAAGATATTGAAACTGGTGAAATAGAAGTTGTAATTGAAAAGTTCGAAGTTCTTGGAACTTGTAAGGAATTACCAATGCCAGTGTTTAGCGATCAAGAATATGCAGAGGAAATTAGATTAAAATATAGATTTTTAGATTTGAGGAGGAAAAAAATCCATGAAAATATAATATTAAGATCTAAAGTAATTTCATATATTAGAAATGAAATGACCAAAATTGGATTTTTAGAATTTCAAACTCCAATATTAACATCATCTAGTCCAGAAGGCGCTAGAGATTTTCTTGTACCGAGTAGATTAAATCCAGGAAAATTTTATGCCTTACCTCAAGCCCCACAACAATTTAAACAATTAATTATGGTCTCAGGTTTTGATAAATATTTTCAAATAGCCCCATGTTTTAGAGATGAAGATGCAAGAGCAGATAGAAGCCCTGGAGAATTTTATCAACTTGATTTAGAAATGTCTTTTGTGGAACAAGAAGATGTTTTTAACGTTGTAGAAACATTATTAGTTAATACTTTTAAAAAATTTTCAGATAAAAAATTAATGCATGATCAGTTCCCAAAAATTTCATATGCAGAATCTATGCTTAAATATGGAAGTGATAAGCCTGATTTAAGAAATCCATTAATTATAAATGATATAACTGAAATTTTTAAACGAGATGATGTGTCATTTGAAATTTTTAAGAAACTTGTAAAATCAGGATCTAAAGTCAGATGTATTTCAACAAAAAATACAAAAGATAAACCTAGAAGTTTTTTTGACAATATTGACAAATGGGCAAAAGAACAGGGTGCTTCGGGACTAGCATACTTTACCATTGAAGAAGAGGGTGATCTTTCAGCAAAGGGACCTGTTGGTAAGTTCTTTTCTAAAGAAGCATTAGCTGAGATTATGAAAAAAACAAATGCAGAAGTGGGAGATAGTATTTTTATGGCTTGTGGTAAGCAAAATGAATTAGAAAAAATTACCGCACAAGCAAGAGACAAGATTGCTAAAGACCTCGATTTAATTGATAATAATATTTTTGCATTTTGCTGGATAGTTGATTATCCGATGTTTGAAATGGACGAAAATACAAATAATATAAAATTTAGTCACAATCCTTTTTCAATGCCACAAGGTGATTTAAATGACAAGAATCTTGAAAACCCTCTTGATATTCTAGCTTATCAGTATGATATTGTTTGTAACGGAATTGAACTTTCTTCTGGAGCTATTAGAAATCATAAACCAGACTTAATGTACAAACTTTTTTCAATTGCAGGCTATGATAAAAGTCAAGTTGATGAAAAATTTAGTGGAATGATTAATGCTCTAAGTTTTGGAGCACCTCCACATGGAGGAATTGCTCCAGGCATAGATAGAATAGTAATGTTGTTAGCTAATGAAAAAAATATAAGAGAAGTTACCATGTTTCCAATGAACCAAAATGCACAAGATTTAATGATGAATGCTCCATCTGATGTTACAGAAGATCAATTAAAAGAGCTTGGTCTTGCTTTAAAAACTAAAAGATAAGATCTACTTTTTACCCTTTAAACTTATTTTAACGTCTGAAAGATCTACGAGATTTTTTTTGTAATTGTTTCTAACAAACCCTTTACTAGTTATATCTTTTACAATTTTTAATAATTGATTTTGATCATCTGAACTTTGTTCATCATTAGAATTAATATCACTACCACCTATTGAAGGTGTGTGAGCTAAATCTTCTCTATTTTGATAAGAGATAGCAAGTTCTCTAAAAATATAATCTAAAATTGAGCTAGCACTTAAAATACGATCATTTCCGTGGACCTTTCCAGAAGGCTCAAATTTTGTACCAACAAAAGCACTAATAAATTCGTCTAATGGCACCCCATATTGAAGACCTAGAGATACAGCAATAGCAAAGTTGTTCATTAAAGCTTTAACTAATTCACCTTCTTTACTGGTATCTATAAATATCTCTCCAATTTTACCATCTTCATATTCTCCTGTATGTAGATAAACTTTATGGTTACCAATAGTTGCTTTTTGAATATAACCTTTTCTTCTATCAGGCATTCCAAATCGTTTACCACCTCTTTCAGAAGCTTTATTCAAATTTGAAATAATATTTTCTTTATTTTGTGTAGTTGCTTGATTAGCACTAGTATCAGAGATTACCCCAACTTTTTTGCTTTCAATAACTTTGTTATTGTTAGGGTCTAGACTTTTAGTTTTTCGATTATCCAATTTGACATCAAGAACTTCAAACTTTCCATCATCTCTTTTTTCAAGGTTTTTTAACTCTGTTTCGTTAATATCATCTAAGTAATGATTAACTTTAAAAGTACATGTGTAATAAGTCTCAACTAAATATTTTGCCATTTGACCTCAATTTTAATTTTAATTTGAATAATGAATTATTTAATTTATATACAAATTCATATTTTAGTCTAATTTAAATTATACAATTTTTAATTGAATAAAAAAAATATTTTATGTTGACACTTTTAAAAAAAATATTCACCTGGTGGAATCAAGACACTTTTGGAACAAGGTTAAAAACAATTTTCTTTGGAACCCAAGTAGGCAATGATGAATTAGGAAATAAGTATTATGAAAGTAAAAATGGAAAAAGATGGATTATCTATGCAGATACAATCGATGCATCAAAAATACCAGTAGAATGGTATTCTTGGATACATTTTACACCTAACAAAATTGAGAAAAACCATAATCTTACAAAATATGACTGGCAAAAACCTCATCAACCTAATTTAACTGGTACAGACGAAGCTTATTATCCAAACAAAAATAAAGATGGTATTAAAAAAAAATATTCTAGCTGGAAAGAGTAAATTAAATTTATTTCTTCTAAGTATTCTGCTTTATTTTTTTTTAATCAATTTTTCAATTTCTGAAAATAATTTAGAGGGTACATATACTGATTTAAAGATATTAGATAAAATAAGTTCTAAAAATACTTTACTCAAATTAAAAAATAAAGATTTAGTTACCTTTAAAGATTTATCTATAAAAAGCTTAAAATGTAAAAATTCAGAGTTTGATGATGATCCGGAAATAACGGCATATATACAGGTTAAGGATTTAACAAGTAAAAATAATGATGAAGTATTTGTTTTTAATGGATGGATGTTTTCTTCAAGTCCTTCAATTGCACCATTTGACCACCCAGTTTATGATGTTTGGCTTGTTAATTGTTATTAGACTATAGTGTCATTATCAAGCCAACTAACATTGAAGTCTGAGTTAATAAACTTCTTATGGCTTAAAAGTTTTTTATGTAGTGGAATAGTTGTGGTAATTCCTTCGATAACAAATTCATCTAAAGATCTATTCATTCTTTGAATCGCTTCTGTTCTATTTCTTCCATGACAAATTAACTTACAAATCATACTATCATAATAAGGGGTAACTTTGTAACCTTGGAATATGGCTCCATCTACTCTTGTTCTAAAGCCTGATGGTTGATGACACATACCAATAGTTCCAGGCGAGGGTTGAAAGTTTTTACTAGCATCTTCAGCATTAATTCTACATTCAATTGCATGACCTCTTGGTTTAATATCTTCTTGTTTTAGTGCTGTTTCTCCTGAAAAAGCAATCCAAATTTGCTCTTTAATAATATCAATTCCAGTAACCATTTCTGTAACAGGATGCTCAACTTGAACCCTTGTATTCATTTCTAAAAAATAAAATTTTCCATCTTCATAGATAAATTCAACTGTTCCAGCGCCCATATATCCAATTTTGGTCACCATTTTTACGGTTTTATCAAATAAATCTTTTCTTATTTCGTCATTTAGGACTGGACTTGGTGTTTCTTCAATTAATTTTTGATGTCTCCTTTGAACAGAGCAATCTCTTTCATGAAGATGCACAACATTATTTTTTCCAGCTAAAATTTGAACCTCAATGTGTCTTGGGTTTTGGAAAAACTTTTCAATATAAACTTCATCATTTCCAAAATATTTTTGAGCTTCTGATTTTGCTGTAGAGAATAAAGTTTCAAACTCTTCTTCTTTGTATACTATCTTCATGCCTTTTCCACCTCCACCACCAGAGGCTTTAATTAAAACAGGAAATCCAATTTTTTTACATAGATCTTTAGCTTGAGCTATATCAGTAACTCCTCCCTCAGAACCTTCAATTACTGGTAAACCATGTTCTTTGGCTATTCTTTTGGCTTGAATTTTGTCACCCATCATTTCAATATGTTTTGACGATGCTCCGATAAAATTTATTTTATTTTCTTCAAGAATTTTTGCAAAGTTTGCATTCTCAGATAAAAATCCATAACCAGGATGAACGGCATCAGCGTTAGTAAGCTCAATTGCTGACATTAAGTTAGGTATGTTTAAATAGCTATTTGCAGGTTGATGGGATCCTATGCAAACACTTTCATCAGCCATTCGCACATGCATACTTTCTCTATCTACATCAGAATGAACAGCAACAGTTAGAATTCCCCATTCTTTGCAAGCTCTAATAATTCTGACTGCAATTTCCCCACGGTTTGCAATTAAGATCTTTTTAAACATTACTTTATTCTAGGATAATAATAGTTTGACCAAACTCAACTGGGTGACCATCTTCTACACAAATTTCCTTAATTATCCCATCAGCTGTTGAAGGAACATGGTTCATAGTTTTCATTGCTTCAACAATCATTATAGTGTCACCTTTCTTAATTTTTTTTCCNANCTCTACAAATTTTTTTGCACCAGGCTCTGGTGAGTGATATGCGGTACCAATAATTGGTGAAGTAATTTCAGTTCCTGATTTTATATTAGTTTTATTAGAAGTAACTTCATTTTGAGTACTTGAAGGGTTGGATGCTACTATTGGCTGATTACTGATAGATACATTGTTTTTTGATACTTTAATTTTTGTATCTTTTTCAGTAATTTCTATTTCTGTTAGATTAAACTCATCCAAATAATCACTCAACTCTTTGATAATACTTTTATCTATTTTCATTTTGTAAGATCTTTTCTATTGAAATTATGGCCAAAATATAACCTTCTACTCCTAATCCAAATATTCCACCAGTTGCTATGTCACTAATAAGTGATTTATGTCTAAATTCTTCTCTTTTATATATGTTTGAGATATGTAATTCAATTATTGGCTTTTTAAACAAATCAAGAGCATCTCTAATGGCAACCGATGTATGAGTAAACCCTGCAGCATTAATTATAATACCGTCATATTTATTCCTAGCATCTTGGATTAGATTTACTATTTCTCCCTCAATATTTGATTGAGTAAATTCCAACTCAACACCAATCTCGTTTGTTTTTTTTAAACAATTTTCTTTTAATTCTTTAAATGTTGTTGACCCATATTGTGATTGTTCTCTTTCACCTAATAGATTAAGATTTGGGCCATTAATAATAATAATTTTATTATTCATTCAACATTTATATACGATGAAAAAAATAAAAAAAATAAAAATTAAAGTAAATGGTAAGGTTAAATCTATATCTGAGAAATATAAATTGTCAGATTTGATTAAAACTCTTAATATTCCATTAAAAAAAGTCGCAATTGAACTTAATCAAGAAATAATAGATAAAAAAAGTATTAGTAGGATTAATTTAAATAAAAACGATAAAATCGAAATAGTTCATTTTATTGGAGGTGGTTAAATGAAAAATGACAAATTAATAGTAGCAAAAAAAAAATTCAAGTCACGATTAATTGTTGGTACAGGCAAATACAAAAATATGTCTGAGTGTGCAAAAGCAATTAAACTCTCTGGAGCTGAAATTGTAACTGTTGCTGTGAGAAGAGTGAATATAAGTGATAAAAAAAAACCACTTCTTATGGATTATATTGATCCTAAAAAAATTACATATTTACCAAATACAGCCGGATGTTTTAATTCAAAAGAAGCCTTAAGAACTCTTAGACTAGCAAGAGAGATAGGGGGGTGGAAATTAGTTAAACTAGAAGTTTTAGGTGATAAGCAAAATTTATTTCCAGATATGATTGAAACTTTAAAATCTACTGAAGTTCTTGCTAAAGAAGGATTTAAAGTTATGGTGTATTGCAGTGATGACCCATTAATGGCTAAGCGATTAGAAAATGCTGGCGCTGATGCAATTATGCCATTAGCAGCACCCATAGGCTCAGGTTTAGGAATTCAAAATAAAGTAAATATTCAAATTATTAGAAAACAAACAAAACTACCTTTAATCATTGACGCAGGTTTAGGACAAGCTTCTGATGCAACAATTGCAATGGAGTTAGGGTGTGATGGTGTTTTGGTTAACACAGCGATTGCCAAAGCAAAAAAACCATACAGTATGGCACTTGCATTTAAGAATGCAGTAATTGCTGGCAGACAATCATTTTTATCTGGAAGAATTGATAAATATTTATATGGAAATGCATCTTCNCCAAAAATAGGNATTATTAAATAGCAGTAGGCTTTTTAACAAATTTTTTTTTAAAATAAGGTTTCTTTTTAAAGGGTTTTTTATTGAATTTTTTTATTTCTTTTTTTTCAATAATTTTATCTTCTTTATTTTGTTGATCTAAATTTTTTAATTTTTCATAATATTCTACTAGTTCAATTGTTTTTTTTGATTTGTTTTGAACATCAATTATATATTCTGGTATTATGAGAGTTGGATCACTAATTATGTCAATCGTCATTTTATTCTTTTTTTCAAAATAAGTTAAATCATCAATAAAATTTTCTTTTAAAAAATCACAAATTTTTTCACAAACTCTTAATTCAACATATTTTGCTTTATTTAAAACAGCTTTTAGCTCAACAGTCTTGAGAAGTTTTTGGGCAAAGGACTCGTTAGTAAGAGTTACATTCCATTTTATAGCACTTTCCCTAAGTCTTTGTCTGGACATTTCCAAAAGACCAAAGTTGCTTATTCGTCCAATTTGAATACGTGCTCTATCAGTTCGACATTTTTCTTTAAGTTTTCTCTCTACTAATCGTCTATTTCCGTAACTTAGCATATCAATAAAATCAATTATAATTAATCCTGACAAATCTCTTATTTTTATTTGACGAGAAATTTCTTCTGCAGCCTCAATATTCGTATCAAGAGCAGTGCTTTCAACATTTTTTCCTTTAATTGAGCTTCCAGAGTTAATATCAATTGATACCAATGCTTCTGTTGGATTGATTACGAGATATCCACCAGATTTGAGTTTAATTTCTGAATCAAAAATTTGATTAAGTTTTTGTTCAATATTTTCTTCTATAAATAGTGGAACTTTACCTCTGTATTTTTTAACTTTCTTTACATTTGAAGGCATTATCATTTTCATAAAAGTTTGTGCTTTTTTGTAACCCTCATTACCTTCAACAATAATATTTTGTGTATTATCATCAAACATATCTCTTAATGTTCTTTTTATAATTTCACTTTCTTGATGAATTAAAGATGGGGCTATAGAATTAATAGCAGTATCTTTAATTTGACTCCAAGTACTAATTAAAGTTGCCAGGTCGTTGTTAATTTCATTTTTAGTCTTATTGCTACCTGCGGTTCTTACAATTAGCCCCATTTCTTTTGGGATTTCTATTTCATTCAAAATAGTTCTTATCTTTTTTCTATCAGCAGGGTTAAATATTTTTCGAGAAATTCCACCTCCTTTAGGAGTGTTTGGCATTAATACTATATATTTTCCAGCAATTGAGATGAACGTACTTAAAGCAGCACCTTTTTGACCTCTCTCATCTTTGATGACTTGTATAAGTATAACTTGATTAGGTTTTATTACCTCTTGTATTTTGTATCTCTTAAACCTAAATTTGTTTTCTTTCTTTTTTTCTTTTTCTAAATCAGTATTTTCTTTAACATCATTATCTTCATTCACTTCCTCGGTAGTTTCTTTTTCGATAGGATCATCAACTTCAAGCTTACCTTCTGCGATATTTTCTTCTTCTTTAGCTTGAACTTCTCTTGAAAGCTCTTCCCTTGCTTTTTCTTCTTCTTCCTTAATTTTTTCTAAATCTGCTTTAGGAATTTGGTAATAATCTGACTGAATATCATTAAACGATAAAAAGCCATGTCTGTCCCTTCCAAAATCGATAAAAGCAGCCTGAAGAGAAGGCTCTATTCTGCTTACTTTCCCAAGATAGATATTATTTTTTATTAGATTATTCTTTAAACCTTCGTACTCGTAGTCTTCAATATTATCGTCTGATTTAAGAACAACTCTAGTTTCATTTGGATGCGAAGCATCGATATATAAATTTTTTTCCATAATAATTTGATTGATTGATTCATTTTGTATTTTAATTGTTTATAAAATTTTGTTTAATTGTAGTGCCTTATCTTTAACAAATTAAAGGATATAATGGAAATAAAATGAATAAGTTTCTAAAAAATACATTAATTATATCGTTATCATTTGTTTTATTAGTAAGTATTTTGATTATCAGTACTTTATGGACATATTCAAGCAATATTCCAGATTATAAATTTCTTAAAAATTATAAACCACCAGTTTCAAGTAAAGTATATTCTGGAAATGGAGAGTTGGTAGCTGATTTTTCTAAAGAAAAAAGAATGTTTGTGCCATTTAATTCAATTCCAAAAAATGTAATTAATTCGTTTTTGTCAGCAGAAGATAAAAATTTTTTTTCCCATCCAGGTGTTGATGCAAAAGGAGTTTTGAGAGCAATAATTAATAATATTTCTAATTTAATTTCTTCAAAAAGATTAGAAGGTGCATCGACAATTACACAACAAGTAGCAAAAAATTTTCTATTAACAAATGAAGTAAGTTTGAATAGAAAAATCAAAGAAGCTATACTTGCTTTTAGAATCGAAAGAGCACTTACTAAAGAAAGAATTTTAGAATTATATCTTAATCAAATTTATCTAGGCAGTGGTTCTTATGGTGTAGCTGCAGCAAGCCTACAATATTTTGACAAATCAATTAAAGATTTAGATTATGCGGAGGCTGCTTTATTAGCAGCTTTACCGAAAGCTCCTAGCAGATATAACCCTTATAGAAATATTGAATTAGCAAAATTTAGAAGAGATTTAGTTTTAAAAAATTTATTTGATAACAAATATATTGATTTACAATTATACCAGAAGTTACAAAATCAAAAAATTAAACTTAATAAAAATAAAAAAATTTTTTTAGAAGATGCTCAATATTATATTGAGGATGTGAGAAAAGATATTATAAACACTTTTTCTTATGATAAAGTTTATAAACAAGGATTTAATATAAACACACCAATCAACCTTGAACTACAAAAAATTGCAACACAAACACTCAGAAATGGACTCATTGCTTACGACAAAAGAAAAGGGTGGAGGGGTGCACTACAAAATAAAAAATATACTAAAATTTGGAATAAAAATTTAGATAAATTCAAGTTAGAAAAATCAATTAATTGGAAACTTGCTATTGTAAAAAAAATAAAAAAATTTTCTACAGAAATTGAAACCGAAGATAATTTAATAGGTCAAATTAATTTTAAAGATATTTCTTGGACTAAAAAAGAATTTAAAAAACTTTTTAAAAAAGGTGACATAATTTATGTTAAGAAAATAAAAGATAATAATTATAGTTTAAAACAATTGCCAAAAATTAATGGAGGTATGGTCGTTATGGATCCATATACAGGTAGAGTCTTAGCTTTAAGTGGGGGTTTTAGTTTTAAAAAAAGTGAATTTAATAGGGCCACACAAGCATTAAGACAACCGGGATCAGCATTTAAACCATTCGTATACGCATTAGCTTTAGAAAATAAATACACTCCTACATCTTTAATATTAGATGCCCCAATAGTATTAGAGCAAGGAGAAGATCTAAAAATGTGGAAACCTGAAAATTACGGTAAAAAATTTTATGGACCTTCAACATTGAGAGTTGGATTAGAAAAATCTAGAAACTTAATGACCGTAAGAATTGCTCAAGATTTAGGTTTAAATAAGATTATAAATTTTTCAAAAAACCTTGGTATTTATGATGATCCGGAGGAGCTACTTTCAATATCTTTAGGTTCAGCTGAAACAACTTTAATAAAACTTACATCTGCTTATTCTGTATTTGTAAATGGAGGAAAACTAGTCAAACCTATTTTAATAGATAGAATTCAGGACAGTGAGGGCAAAACTATTTTTAACAATGATAAAAGAAAATGTGTAAATTGTGATCAAATTTCATACNTGGGAAAAGANTACCCATCTATCAAAAGTAATTATCAGCAAATATTTTCTCCTCAAACAGCTTACCAAATGACTTCAATATTAGAGGGAGTTGTTCAAAGAGGCACAGGTAAAAAATTAAAAGATTTAAATCTAAATATAGCTGGCAAAACTGGAACTACTAACAAAAATACAGACACGTGGTTTATTGGTTTTACATCTAATTTGTTAGTAGGTGTTTATGTCGGGTCTGATAATCCTACACCATTAGGAAGATATGAAACTGGATCAAAAACGGCATTACCAGTTTTTAAGGAATTCATAAAAAAAACTGTAAAAAAATCAGACGCAAGACCTTTTAAAGCAGCAAAAAGAATAATTATGATGGTTGTTGATCCAGTGACAGGGCAAAAAGCAAAATTTTCATCAAAAAATACAATTATTGAGGTTTATAAAGAAAAAAATGTTATTGATGGGAATGTGCTTTATTCAAATAGTAATAGATTAGACTTAAATAATATATTAAAGTTTTATTAATGGAAAATAAATTTCATAATTACAAAAAAGAAATAGAAAAGATAAACCAAAGAATTATGGAGTATCTTTGAAAAAAATAAAATTCATTCAAAGCTTGAAATTATAAATACAAAAATGCTAGACGCCAATTTTTGGCAAGACAAAAATATTTCTAAAAATATTGTTAAAGAAAAAAAATTATTTGAGGATTTAATTAATTCCCACAATAATTCAATTGAAAAATTAAAAGACTTTGATGATTTGTATGAACTAGCAGTAGAAGAAAATAATCAAATAGTAGAAAAAGAAATTTTACAAAATATTAAAGATTTAAGAATTTTAGTAAAAAAAAATGAAATAAAATGTTTCTTATCCAATGAAGCAGATTCCCTTGATTGCTATATAGAGATACATGCTGGAGCGGGAGGAACAGAAAGTCAGGATTGGGCAGATATGTTAAGAAGAATGTATTTGAAATGGGCTGATCAAAATGATTTTAAATCAGATTTAATTAGTGAACATAAAGGGGATGAGGCAGGAATTAAATCATCAACGATTAAAATAGAAGGTGATTATGTTTTTGGATGGCTTAAAAAAGAGTCTGGAATACATAGATTAGTAAGAATATCTCCATTTGACTCGGGAGCAAGGAGACACACTAGTTTTGCAAGTATATGGGTTTATCCAGTAGTTGATGAAAATATCAATATTGAAATAATTGAAAAGGATTTAAGAATAGACACCTATAGATCTAGTGGTGCTGGAGGACAGCACGTAAATACAACAGATAGTGCTGTTCGAATTACTCATATTCCTTCTAAAATTGTTGTTCAATGTCAAAATGAAAGATCTCAACATAAAAATAAAGAAACATGTATGAATATGTTAAAAGCTAGATTGTACGATTACGAAATGAAAAAAAAAGAACAATTAGATCAAAATACAGAAGCTTCAAAATCAGAAATTGGATGGGGTCATCAAATTAGGTCTTATGTTTTACAACCCTACAGACTTGTAAAAGANAATAGAACAAATTTTGAAAGCACTAGTCCAGATAAAGTTTTAGATGGTGAGATTGATGATTTTTTAGAACAATCTTTATATCAAGTTAAATGAAAAAAAATATTATAACATATTTTTTAATTATAATTGGAATTTTAATATCAATTATAATTTATTTGAGTTTGATTGGCATAGAAACAGATAAGTTTAATGATACGATTAAAGATAAAGTATCACAGAATAACAATCAATTAGATATTCAATTAAAGAAAATAAAACTAACATTAGACCCATTTAATTTTAAAATTAATGCAAAAACTATAGGAACAAAATTAATTTTTCAAAAAAAAGTGGTTGAACTTGAGTCAATTAAAACAAAGATTTCTTTTAACTCCCTGTTCAAAAATAAACTTGTTTCTTCAAACTTTATTGTATCAACAAGGTCTGTATTATTAAAAGATTTAGTTGGATTTCTAAGAGTAACAACTAATAGAGCAGAATTATTTTTTTTAGAAAAATCGATTGAAAAAGGATACGCAATCATAGATTTGGAATTATCGTTTGATAAAGATGGCAATATAAAAAAGGATTATAGAATTAAAGGATTATTAAAAGACGGTAAAATAAGTTTATTGAATGATTATAATTTAGAGAATATTAATTTTTCATTAAACATTGAAAATGATAATTATAATTTTAAAGAAATAAAATTTAGCACAAATGATATAGATTTTTTCTCAGATAGTTTAAAAATTAAAAAAAATAAAAAAGAATTTTTTGTAGAAGGATATATAGAAAATGAAAAATCTATATTAAATGATAAATTACTAAATTTAATAAAACTAAACTTTAATAATGTTAATTTTGTAGATATTAAATTTGCATCAAAAAATGATTTTTCTTTTAATCTTAATAAAAAGTTAAAGTTTAAGAATTTAACAATAACTTCAAAAATATTAATTGATGAAACTGAATATTATAAGCCAGAAATATTAAATGATTATTTTTCAGAAGTTAAAGATAAGATTAATCTAAAAGATCATAAGATTGAAGCCATATATAAAAAAGATTATCTATCAATCAAAGGGACAGGTAAAATTCAATTAGAAAAAGATTTTGATGAAATAGATTATTCTGTTTCAAAGATTAACGATAAAGTAGATTTTGACTCAAAT
>JGI20155J14468_10001176_pt1 | contig 20841 bp, 21 predicted proteins | sample COG_05_FD_14468 | JGI IMG/M metagenome (IMG submission 14468) | reverse complement strand
CAATATAACTTTCAAGGATAAAAGTCCAAATTTCGTTTGATGTGTGAGGGAGGGTGTATATATCTATCTACGATGTCAAGAGGGGTGAGGGACCGAAGTCCCTCGAGGAGATTTGATGTTATTTCATTAATAAAAACTTTGTCAAAATAAATATGCCAAGGATAGTAGTTATGACTCTCTAAATTAGTTCCAGTCTTTCCACTCTGTTATGAGCCTTGGTTTTAGCCCCCAAGCCTGTTTTCAATTTTAAATCGAGTTAAATATACAAATAATAAAACAATTACTAAAGTTACGATTAAAAGAGCTAATCCAATAAAAGATGCAAAGCCCCAATTTAAAAGTTGATTAATTTGAAAGTTAATTAAATTGCCAATCATAATATCTTTTTTTCCACCTACTAGAGCGGGAGTTATAAAGAACCCCATTGATAAAATAAAAATAATTATTGACCCACTGGCCGCCCCAGGAAAGCTCAAAGGAAAATAAACTTTATAAAATGCTTGAATTGGCCCAGCTCCAAGTATTCTAGCCGCTTTTACATAGTCTTCTTCCACTCTTAACATAGACCCATAACAAGTTAAGATCATTATAGGCAGCATAATTTGAACCATTGCTAGATAAACAGTCCCAGTTGTGTAGAGCATTCTTATTGGCTGATCTATAACACCTAAATATATTAATGTGGTGTTAATAACCCCTTCAATTCCAAGAACTGTCATCCATGAATAAGATCTAATTAAAATACTAACCCAAAAAGGTAATAATATTAAAAATAAAAAATATCCCCTAAATCTTTTATTTGAATGAGCAATAAAATATGCAGATGGATATCCAAGAATAAAGCAAAATAGTGTTGTGAATAAAGAGATTTTTACAGTATTAAGTAAAACTTCTATGTATAAGGTTTTAGAAAAAAATTTTTCTAAATGTCTTAAAGTAAAATCAGGATCAAAAAAACTTGATTTTAATAATTCAAAGATTGGAAAAATTATAATTAATATAGTTAATATTAGTGCGGGTAGAATTAAAAAATGTTCTTTTTTCATTTTAAAAAAATCCCATACTCAATAAAAATATTAAGTATGGGATACATTAATTAAATGGAATAAATTACGAGCTTCTACTCAAGCGTCCACTCCTTCCATCTTTCATTTAAAGATTCATAATTTTCATGCCAAAATGCCCAATCTGTCTGATGTTGCATCGCAACATTTTCAGGGGTAGTTGGCAGTAATTTTGCATATTCAGGATCTAACATCTCAGCCACTCCTCCTGTAAAAGGCGGGTAAGGCATAACTTTGGCAAATTCAACTGCCCACTCAGGAGTAGTCCATGCATTTAAGTAGAGAGCTGCGTTTTCCGCACTTTCTGTACTACAAGATGCTGGGATAGAATATATTCCAGAATCTAAGTTTCCATCTTGAAATGTATAAAAAACATCAATACCCTCATTGGCCATAGCTTGCAATCTTCCATTCCATGCAATAGCAGCTGCAACTTCACCATCAGCAATCATTTGAATAGGTTCAGCTCCAGAAGACCAAAATTTTACAATATGCGGTTTGATCTCATCTAATTTTTTGAAAGCTCTATCTATGCCACCCGGACCAGATAAAACTGTATATACATCAGAAGGTGCAACTCCATCGGCTTCAAGTGCAAATTCTAGGCTTCCAACAACTCTATCATGCATAGTTCTTGCTCCAGGAAATTTTTCAACATCCCAAAATTCAGCCATGTTAGTTGGGCCACCATTAGGAAACTGATCGTTTTTATAGGCAATAATTTCTGAGAATGCTACAAACTCATAGCCGAATTTCTTTTTATGAGTGTCAGCAACAATATTATTAGGATCTACGATGTCATAATTAATTTCTTGTAGTAATCCTTTTTCTTCAGCCAAAATATATGTAGCTCCCTCTAATTCTATTACGTGATAATCACATTTACCAGCACTTACCATTGCGTCTAACTTAGCAAGGCTAGGATCTGGAACTAAGTCAACATTAAGGCCAGTTTTAGCTTTTAAAGGCCCCAAAAAAGCTTTTGTAATATTTTCCCATGTTGTGCCACCATAGCCATTTACATAGATTGTCTCAGCATTTACATTTGTAGTAAAAAAGAAACTAGCAAAAGTAACACTAATAAGTAATTTTGATATTCTTTTCATGATTTTTCTCCTTTTTTTTAAAAATCAAATTTATTATAACACTAATTTAGGACATAATATATAATATTCTATTTTTATTGTTAAAAAAAAGGGGATAAAATTTAAAGGAGTGAACAAAAGTATGTTTAATTTGGACTTAAAAGAATGTGCGCTTAGATTCGATAATGGTATGCAAAATATTTACAAAATTTGGCTTGTAATTTTTAGAATACAGGCGCTTAAGTTGTCATGACCAAAATTTTAAACTTTTTATTTAAAATTTATTTTTGGATTGTGATCTTATTTCTTCTTCTACCTTTAGTAATTGTAATTCCTATATCTTTTGTTAATTCAAAATATTTACAATTTCCACCAACAGATTTTTCACTGCGATGGTACGTAAATTATTTAGATGATCCACATTTTTTAACATCTACTCTAAATAGTTTATACCTAGGTTTTTCCTCAAGCATAATTGCAACAATTATTGGAACAATGGCAGCAATCGGATTAAGTAAAACTAATTTTTTTGGTAAAAAATTTTTAATGGGTTTGCTTTTATCACCTTTAATATTTCCAGTAATTATTTTAGGGCTAGGGCTTTATATTTTTCTATCTAGTTTTAATTTAATAGAAAATTTCTATGCTCTTATAATTGCACATGCAGCATTGATAATGCCATTTTCTCTGATAATAGTATCTACAAGTTTGATAAATTTTGACACTACACTTGAAAGAGCTGCTAGAGTTTTGGGCGCCAGCCCATTCAAAGCTTTTTGGTTCGTGACATTGCCTTATATAAAGCCAGCTGTTATTTCATCAGCAATTTTTAGTTTTTTTATTTCATTTGATGAATTGGTAATTGCTTTATTTATTTCTGGAAAAATTTGGACCTTACCTCAGAGAATATGGCAAGATCTTAGATATGAAATTGATCCTACAATAGCTGCTGTGGGATCTGTTCTAATAATAATAACTTTTGCTGGAATATTATTTGGAACTTTAATACAAAAAAAACAAGAAAAATATTGAGAGAAAAATCATGAAAAACACTATGTATGGCGATTCAGTTACTTTTACCAATGTTGAAAAAAAATATAATGAAACGATTGCTGTAAGTAACTTTAATTTAAAAATAAAAGAAAGTGAATTTATTACCATTCTGGGACCAAGTGGTTCTGGAAAAACTACTGTTTTGAACATGATAGCGGGCTTTATAACGCAAAATGCAGGTTCGATTCAAATAGGAAAAACTTCAATTCATGACTTACCAACTGAAAAAAGAAATGTGGGTATGGTATTTCAGAATTATTCACTTTTTCCTCATATGAATATTTTTGATAATGTTGCTTTTCCATTAAAAATGCGAAAATTAAATAAAAACCAAATTAATAATGAAGTTAAGTATGCCTTAGATCTTGTAGGATTAAAAGATTATGGTTTAAGAATGCCAAATGAACTATCGGGTGGCCAAAGACAAAGAGTAGCTTTTGCTAGAGCAATAGTATTTAAACCAAAAGTTCTCTTAATGGACGAGCCACTTGGAGCTTTAGATCTAAAATTAAGAGAAAAAATGCAAATAGAAATAAAAAATTATCATGAAGAAATTAAATGTACTATTATTTATGTTACTCACGATCAAGGTGAGGCTTTAACACTATCAGATAGAATAGTAATAATGGATCAGGGTAAAATTATTCAAATAGATAATCCAAAAAATATTTATGATAATCCAATTTCAAAATTTGCGGCAAATTTTATAGGTGAAACAAATATTTTAAATATAGAAGATTTAAAAAGTAATTTTCAAAATATAAATAATGATAAATTCATTTCTATAAGACCTGAAAAATTAAAAATTATTAGCAATAATCATATCAAAAATGAAAACCAAGTTATTCTCAAATTAATTATCAATCAAATTGTATTTTTAGGTGATGTTATAAAATATATATGTTTTGATGAAAATCAAAACGAAATTATATTAAAAAAAACTAGAACAGAGATTGAGAATGATTTTAATATTGGCGATAAAATACAAGTATATTTTAATATTAATGATGGCACAATTCTTAAAAATTAATTGATCTGATTTTTGTCATTAATCTCCCTGCCTAGTATATATTATTCATCAACAGTATATTGATTTTGGGTGCCTAATTTTTCAATTCCAAGACGTATTGTTTGCCCAGAATGCAGATAAATTGGATTAGGTTTTTGGCCAAGACCAACACCTGGAGGAGTTCCAGTGGAAATAATATCTCCAGGTTGAAGAGTGAAGTACTGACTCAAGTAGTGAATAAGATAAGCAACTCCAAAAATCATTGTACGAGTATTTCCATCTTGATAGCGTTTTCCATCAACTTCTAACCATAGATCTAAATTTTGAGGATTCCCAACTTCATCTGGAGTTACCAGCCATGGACCTATTGGACCAAAAGTATCACAACTCTTGCCCTTAATCCATTGACCATCTCGTTCAAGCTGAAATTCACGTTCAGAAAGATCATTTATAACGCAGTAACCTGCAACATGATCAAGGGCAGATTTTTCATCAACATACCTAGCAGGCTTTCCAATAACCACGCCAAGCTCAACCTCCCAATCTGTTTTTATCGCATTTCGTGGAATAATCACATCATCATCTGGACCACAGATAGCACTGGTAACTTTAGAAAAAATCACAGGCTCAGATGGAACATCCATCCCAGATTCTTTACAGTGATCCGAGTAATTCAAGCCAATGCAAATAAAATTACCTACTTGTCCAACGCATGGACCAAGGCGTTGACTTCCTTTAACCTTTGGAAGAGTCACGTGGTCAATATTACGCAAGCGATCAATACTCTCAGGGAGAAGTGTTTCAGTTGCAATATCACTTACAATTTCAGAAAGATCCCTAAGAACTCCATTTTTATCAAGCAAACCAGGCCTTTCTTTGCCAGGCATTCCGTATCTAAGTAGTTTCATTAATACTCCTAAAGTTAACTTTATTTAATAATTTGGCCATTTGAATAATAGTATGTTAGTTGAAGATATAATGCCTTAATGGAGGGTCGGAGACAACTTTTCATTTTCACCAGCATGCAAAGAAATATTGATCTCTGGATAAAGAAAGTTATTTCTTTTAACCTGAGAATTAAAATTACTTAAAACAGAGAAACGTTCCTGATGAATTTTTTTGAAGCCTTCTAACATCTCCAAATGCATGCTTAGGAGGCTTTTCTTCTTCGCTATCTTGTCCATGTCCACTAACACCTTCTACAAAAGACATAATTACGTCACCAGAATTGCCTGAACCCAAAGTTGGTTGGGAATTTTTTATAATCTGAGTAGGTTGACGTTGGAGTTGAAATTTTTGAATCAAGAATCCAGTGTCTTGACTCTTGTTCATGATAATCTCCTCCACTTCCTGCCTGATCAATTACATAAGCCCTAATATCAACAATTTTTACTTGGCTTATCATATTAATAGGTTGAGCGTCCACCACTTAAATCAAAAACACCTCCCGTGGTGAATGAATTTTCTTTGGAGCAAAGCCAAGCAACCATTGAAGCAGCCTCTTCCACTTTTAAAAAACGGCCACGTGGAATTTTACCAAGCATGTATTGAATATGCTCTTCCTTCATTTGGTCGAATATTTGAGTTTTAGCTGCAGCAGGAGTGATACAGTTGACAGCAATATCAAATTCTGCAAGCTCTTTTCCAAGTGATTTGGTTAAAGCAATAACGCCGGCTTTAGAGGCGCTATAAGGACCTGCGCCTGGATTTCCTTCTTTACCTGCAACAGAAGAGACATTCACTATTCTTCCATAATTCTTTTCAATCATTAATGGGGTAACTGCACTTAGGCAGTTAAAAACTCCAGTTAAATTAATATCCATAATTTTTTTCCAAGCCTCAGGAGGATAATCCCAAAGTTTTTCATTAGGGCCTGAGATTCCAGCATTGCAAATAAGAATATCAATTCCACCCATCGATTTTTGAGTTTGTACAACAGCATTTTTAACCGAGGCTAGGCTAGAAACATCAGTCACAATAGCCTCGATATTTCCTAATGAGAATAATTTATGGGCTGTCTCATTCACAAGCTTTTCATCTTGATCCCAGAGACTTACAGAAGCGCCAGACTCTAGAAACACTTTAGCAATAGCTAGCCCAATACCTTGAGCGCCCCCAGTTACTACAGCTGTTTTATTTTTAAGATCAATTTGATTCATACTTCCTCCTAATTAGAGCAGTAAAAAAAATTACATCTACCTAAAAAAGAATGGGCATAGTTTAAGATATATTCTAAAAGTAATAAGAATTGGTTTTTTTTATTTATCATTGTCTGGTCTTAAGTCGTTTGGCATTGAATGACATATGAACTGAATACTCTCCAGCTAAAACCGTAATCGATTGAATCACTTTTTTTCTTTTCATGTTATGCTCTATTATATTTTTAAGTATTATAATATAATATAATATATCATATCTAATTATATCACCTTTTATTTAATTTAATGGAGAAATTTAAAATGAATAAGCCATATATGTGGATACTTGAAGTAAGACCTGGATATGAAGAAGAGTACAAAAAAAGACATGATGAAATTTGGCCAGAAATGATTGAACTTATTCAAGAGGCAGGTATGAGAAATTATTCAATATTCCGCCATGGTTTAAACCTTTACGGTTATTTTGAGACTGATGATTTAGATAGAATGATTTCCATCTTAAACAACAGTGAAGTAAATAAGCGATGGGGAGAATATATGACTCCAATAATGAAGATTGAAGTTGACAGCGAAATTAACTTTCCATTTCTACTTCCTCTTCAATGGCATTTAGATTAATTAATCATTTTTTTGAAATAATTTTTTTAACATCATTTCTTAAGCTATTCCCCAAAAGATCTACCAAGAGCTTCTTTCTGGTTTTCATAAATATCGGCAATACCTGCGCTATCTGGCCCTCTCTCAGTCATCTCACTGAGCATTGGAGCTACAAGCGCACCTAATTGAGACTCTAGAGCTTGATTTTTAATAAAAAGTCCAACAATTCCACACATAAAAACTCCAAAAAATTATGATAGCCCCTGTATTCATGCATGACATGAACTCAAGGGCAATAGTTTAAATGAAAAAAAACGATATAATATATCATATCTAATTATACAACTAACGCTTTTATCTATTATCTTTTGATAAAAAATCTGGCTTAATAGAGCCTTAAAAACTCCTCAACTTCCCAGTTGGTAACAGCCTGATGATATCGATCCCACTCATCTTTCTTATAAGAGAAAAATTGAAGGAGCATTGAATCACCTATACCCTGCGCGCCGCCAGTTACAATGGCCATTCTTCCGTCAAAGTCGTATTTGTTCACCTGATTCTCCTCACAATTATTATTATTTGGACCGATCGAATGGCCGGATCAGATTAAGCGCATCGTGATTGAGCTCCAATCCGAAGCCCGGTGTGTCCGGCAGCAAAATATACCCGTTCTCGGGTAAAGGTTCACTTTTGAACAACGTGCCAAAGTTGGGTTCGATCTTGTCAGCCATTTCGCTCATCATCATGAACTCGGCCAACGCGACACAATCCAGCGCCATGGCCATGTAGTACCCGTAGACGCCGCAACCATGGGGGATCACCTCCACAGAACGGGCGTTGGCCTGAGCGGCAACGCGGATAAATTCTGTCGGGCCACCCATCCACATGACATCCGGTTGGATAAGTCCAACACCGGCATCCATCAGTTGCTCATATCCAAATCTTGTGTATTCATGCTCGCCTGATGCCAGAACAGCGCCGCCCGCACATGCGTTCATCTTAGCAGCCAATCGCCTGTGACCTTCATAGTCGTCGGGCATTAATGGCTCTTCGATCCACTGGAAATTGTAAGGTGCCAAACGTCGCGACAGTTCGGCGGCGTAATCTGTCGTCATGGACATGTAGCAATCCAACATCAACGGAAAGTCAGGCCCCACCTTCTCGCGCCAATTGGCAAGAAAGGCGATGTTGTCACTCATGCCTTTTATGCCATGGCCCGGGCCATATGGGAGGGGAACTTTTGCGCCATGAAAGCCGAGCGCCTTGGCATGATCTGGGCGCGCTGTTGTGGCATAGACCGGGACACGATCCTTTGTGCGCCCGCCCATCAGATCAAACACCGGAGCGCCAACCGTTCGCCCGTACAAATCCCAAAGTGCCAGGTCAATCGCGCTGATCGCATGGACGCCCAGTCCCTTACGACCATAGTGGATCGAAGCGCGCCACATCTGTTCCCAGATCAGTGTACGGTTCGCGGCGGTTTGACCTTCGACAAAAATCGACAAATGTTGTTCGATAAGATTGGCCGCTGCCGCGCCCCCTGTGCTGACGCCAATACCGATACGGCCGTCTTCATCTTCGATCTCAACGATGACAGACGGCACCGCTGAAACACCCCAGCTTTGGCGCGATCCGGCGTATTTGGGATAGCCCGACATCGGATTTGCAATCGGCGGATGCGTCGTCTGGTGATCCCAGCTTCCGTCGCTTGCGGGGCAACCCGCGATCCAGTGCGTATTGGGTGTGTCGTGGACATCGCTGGCGCCATATTGATCGGGATTGCTGATCAGGGCGCGCACCTCCCGGATCACCGGTTGCCCGGACTTTGGGGTAACATCGCCTGATTTCGGTGGATGAAAATACATTTGTGCTCCTTTGTTGTGCGTTTATGTCATTGCCAGTATTGGCTAACTTTCATCACTTCGTCCACTGCGGATTTCATCGTAAAGAACCGCTGCCAAAAGGATAAAGCCCTTGACCACCTGCTGCCAAAAGGTGGGGACCTGCGCCAGGGTCAATCCGTTGTTGATCATGAACAAAAGGATCAGTCCAATCGCGGTTCCCAGGATTGTACCACGCCCGCCTTTTAGGCTTGCGCCACCTAGAATGACCGCGGTGATCACGTCCAGTTCAAATCCCATGGCCGCGGCGGGCATGGCGGTACCAGTACGGGCGGCCAGTATCAGTCCGGCAAGTGCCGCAGTGGCCCCGCAGGTAATGTAGATCGCCAACTGCCACTTCTTTGTGGAGACGCCCGAAAGGCGTGCCGCGCGTGGGTTCGAGCCAATGGCATAGACATAGCGACCAAACTTCGTGCGCGGCATGATCAGCGCGAACACCAGATAGATCACGATCAGGATCAGCACGATATAAGGGATACCTACCCACTTGCCGGTGCCCAGGCTTAGCCAGGTTTTATTAGTGATGATGATCTCGTGACCATTCGAAATGACAAAGGCCAGCCCCCGGATGATGGCCATCATCGCCAGCGTCGCGATCAGGGGATTGATCCGGAAATATGCAATCAGCGTGCCATTGGCAGCGCCGATGCAAATGCCCAGAAGGATCGCGGCAGAAAAGGCCGGACCGACACCCGAACCGATTTCCAGAAGATAGGCGGCCAGCATTCCGGCAGCGGCCATGGTTGAGCCGATGGAAAGATCAAACCCCCCCGCAATGATCACTAGGGTTTCACCCGCGGCGGCAATGCCTACGATCACCAGCGCCTTGCCCACATTCATCAGGTTGTATACGGATAGGAAATACGGCGATGCAAAACTCAGCACGATAAAAACCACGACAGTCGCCACAACCAGACCAGGGTTGATCGCCGAGGCTCCGCGGCCCCAGAGTTTGGAATTCATGATTGCTCTAAGCTGTTTCATGCGCCTGACTCTTCGGAAATTCTATCGCCCGTCATCATCTCGGCCATCATCGCCATGGTTTGGGCAGGCGATTGTTCGTTCGGCTTCATCTCGCCTGCGATCTTGCCGCCGCGCACCACCACGATCCGGTCGCAAATGCTGAGGATGTCGGTGAATCGGTGGCTAACCAGCAGGATCGATACGCCGCGCGATTTCAACTCCAAAATCATCTCCCAGAGTTTGCGGATTTTCTCGGCTGAGAGCGCAGCTGTTGGTTCGTCCATCAGCAATGTCGACGGTTCAAATTGTAACGCACGGGCCACGGCAACCATCTGGCGCTCGCCGCCAGATAACATGCCGACCTCACGTTCAACGTCGAAATCAAGTCCCATGTTAGCGATGTCCTCAGCGGTAGCGCGGGTCATGGCCTTATTGTCCAACACAGTAAACGGGCCATAGTTTTTCTTAATCTCGCGACCCAGAAAGATGTTTTGGGCCACGTTGAGATCCTCGCACAGGGCAAGGTCCTGATAGATCATCTCGATCCCGTTCTGGCGCGCATCAAGCGGGCTTTTGAACCGCACCTCGCGCCCCCGGAACTTCATTGTGCCGCCAGTTGCCGGATAGACGCCGGACAGGAGTTTCACTAGGGTCGACTTGCCTGCGCCGTTGTCGCCGATGATGCCGACCGATTCAGCCTCGCCAATCTTCAGATCGACGCCTGAGAGCGCATCGACATTGCCAAACGACTTGGTGATGCCCGACAGCTCGATCAGCGGAGCACGGGGGCTGTTGTCAGCGCGTGTGCTCTTGGTTTCGGAATTATTCCGGCTAGACATTATTAATGCTTCCACCATCAAGAAAGACACGCTCAAGGTTAACTTCCTGCGGCACGGTCTTGTCTTCCAGAATGTCCACTGCGACTGATAAAGCCCAGTTGGGATACTTTTCAGCTGAAACAGATGTCGAACTTAAACCGATTAATTCTGAAACTATAATCGATTGAATCAGTTTTTTACTTTTCATGTTATGCCCTATTAAAACTTTAAATAATACAATATATCATATCTATTTTTTTAATATAATTTCGTTTTGATTTACGAAAATTATCACCCAGAATTGATAAGATACCATGAATAAAAAATAAAAATATAATATTTTATACATTATATATAATTTAATCTAAAGTAGTGTTATAATTAATTGGATTTTTAAAAAAAAGGAGAAAAATCATGAGAAAAATTTCAAAATTATTTAAATTGGCGCCGGTGTGCGTCCTACTTTGTGGCTCGGTTATATCTTCTGTCGTATCGGCAGCTGAGTTTGAAGCGAGCAGACAAGGTGGAACCCCAGGTGCGCTTTTGCCTGAAGAACTTTCGCTTTGGTCCTATAATACCGAGACGAGCACGTACGATGTGGTATCAGGGGATGCCTCTGCGCCCTATGCACTTAACCTGCGCGCACTGCCAGAAGGTTCAAGGGTAGGTTTCGCCGAAGGCTGGGCTGCAATCCCGTTTTCTTATGCAATCAATGAACGGCTTTACGAGCTGGCCGACGAACTTGGGTTCGAGGTTGTGTATTGCGACAACGACTACAAGCCTGAGAAGGCGGTGTCTTGCGCTGAACAGATAGCGCTGCAGGGTGCGGATGTCGTGATCGAATCGAACTGGCATAGTGGCGCGGCGGCAGCTGTGATGAATATCTTTAACGAGGTGGGTATACCCGTCCTGTCCCTTGACGTTCTGCACCCCAATGCGATTTTTCTGGGTGCTGACAATTACGTCAGTGGGTTGATTGGCGGTCAGGCGGCTGCTGAACATGCTAAGGCTATGGGACGCTGCGACGATGTCTCGGTTCTGCTTGGGATAGCCCCCGCTGACGGTGACGCCGCGAATCAACGTTTGTCGGGCTTTGCCGATGGAGTTCAGACGGTTTGTGGTGCGCTTCCCGAGGATCGGATTCACGAAGCACTCATTGACGCTGGCACAACGGATCAGGCCCTGACCAAAACTACAGACTGGCTGACGGGCCGTCCTAATGCCGGCTTTGTTCTGGCTACTGCCATTGACGATCCCCGCGCCTTTGGTATGTCGAATGCAATGGCACAAGCCGGGCGCGAGGGCGTGGCCATCGGCCTCGGTTGTGACGATGTTGGCTTAGCGGCGACACGCACACCCGTCGAAGACAACAATTTCCTTGGCTGTGTTGCCTACTTTCCTGAAACCTATCCCGACTGGGCTTTGTCAGTCGCGGCGGACATTCTGGAAGGCAAGTCCGTGCCAGAGGAAGTTCACCTGGAGCATGTCTTTCTTGATGGTGCAACCGTCAATAATGTCTACCCAGAATAACTTCCAAACCAAGAGCACGCGCGCTGAGTCAGGCGGTGCTCCGTATCTTTCTTAGGGGTGACGGCGCGTTATTGCCGGAAACGATTGTTCTAAAAGACAAACCCCTCTGAGAACTATGCGACCTTAATGAATATAATGAATATAATGAATATAATGAATATGAATATGAAGATAGCAAGAGTAAAGGTAACCCCTGTTGACACATCGTTCTGGGGTGACTTTGCTGCCAGACAAGATGAGCATAAGCTGGTCACCCCCATGGCGAAATATCCTGAGTATCGACATCCTCTATCGAGCTGGTTCCCAAACGACTCTATGTGTGTGGTCGAGATCGAGACCGAAGACGGTCAGGTAGGCACGGGTTGGTGCGAGGATTACTGCCACACCAGCAGCTCCATCATCAATCAGCATCTCAGCAGGTTATTGATCGGAGCTAACCCGCTCAACCGCAATATGCTCTGGGACCAGATGTATCGAAGCACCATGCCCTACGGGCGAAAGGGTCCTGCGTTGCACGCGATCAGCGGCATCGATATTGCTNTGTGGGATCTCGCCGGCAAACATTTGGGCCAACCGGTNCATCANCTCCTCGGTGGCAGGACCCGGGNTTCNATCCCTATTTATGCAAGTGGGCTTCACTTCACTAACGAGGACGAGTTCACCNGNGAAGCAGCNGGCTACGTTAGCCGGGGATTTAAGGCNATGAAAATGCGGTTTCTCCACGGTCCNGNAGACGGACGGGANGGCATGAACCGCAACATCGAGATAGTCGAGCTTCTTCGCTCAACCGTCGGTGACGATATCGACATCATGGCAGANGCCTACATGGGTTGGGACCTCGAGTACGCGCTGCAGATGTGCCACGCGCTCGGACCGTTCAACCTGAAGTGGGTAGAGGAGCCGCTGATGCCCGATCAGATCAGAGACTACGCCGCGTTAAGGCGGGCATCACCGGTACCGATCGCTGCAGGCGAACACGAGACCACTCGTTATGGATTCGCTCAGTTGATTGAGGCCGAAGCCCTCGATATCATCCAATTCGATATCGGGCGGGTCGGCGGGTTCAGCGAGGCCCAGCGCGTGTGCACCCTCGCGCAAGCAGCCGGACTCTCCGTTTACCCACATGCCTACGGTCTCCCCACACTGCACCTGGCGGCAAGTGACGATACCATCGGCATGGTCGAATATTTCCCGGTTCCGGCGTATGAGGAGCATGAGGAAACACCTCTATTTGATGGTGCAGCTATACCTCTTAACGGCGAGATCACGCTCAGCGATGATCCAGGGCTTGGGGTGAGTCTTGCGCTGCCCGGCTTCACTCCGATCCGATGACCCAGATCCTTTCGATTCATTCGGCCATGTATTCGTTCTCATCTCTCATCCCCTCGAGGAATAAGATGAACCGAAAACTCTCGCTTAGCAAAACAACACGGCCTGTCTCTCTGGATATGACGGATAACATGGGAGATTGCTATAGCACTCACAAAAAAAGACCAGCGCGATGCTTCTGAAAGACAAATGTGTGATTGTAACCGGAGGTTCCCGCGGAATAGGCGCAGGTATATCTCGCGCCATGGCTCAGGCAGGCGCTGATGTGGTCATCAATTATTTCAGCGAAAATGATACCGAACTTGGTCAAACGGATGGAATTGAGGCCGTTTTGGCCGACATTGAAGCGTCAGGGCGCCGCGCGATTGCAATTGAGGGTAATGTTGCTGACCCCAATACTGGACAGAAAATTGTTGATGCCGCAGTCGCGGAGTTTGGCAAAGTGGATGTATTGTCATCGAATGCTGGGATTTGTCCTTTCCACTCGTTTTTGGATATTCCGATTGATGTCATGCGAAGGGTGTCGGCTGTAAATTACGAAGGTAGTTTCATGGTTTCTCAGGCTGCTGCGCGGCAGATGGTGAAACAGGGTCATGGCGGTGCGATCATTGCCACTTCGTCAATTAGCGCGCTGGTAGGTGGCGAATTGCAAAGTCACTATACACCAACTAAGGCCGCGGTTCACTCGATGATGCAGTCGGTATCAATCTCGCTTGGCAAGCACAATATTCGATGCAACTCCATCATGCCTGGAACCATTCTGACTGATCTTACACGCGAGGTTCTCGACGGTACAGAACTTGCCGAGTATTCCCTGAAACGTATTCCACTCGGTCGGTTCGGAACGCCAGACGATATTGGCCAAGTTGCGGTGTTCTTGGCCTCGGATATGGCCCGCTATGTCACTGGCGCAAGCATTCTTGTCGACGGCGGCATGTACGTAAATTTGGAATAGCTATGGCTACTATAACGAGTAAGTATTATTATGCATATTAAAAACTGTAACAATATAGATGATTTTAGAGACATGGCTAAAAGCCGCATACCTTCTCCATTGTTTCACTATATTGATGGTGGTTCAGATGATGAGGTAACACTTAAGAGAAATACACTGGCATATGATGATTACTTTTTGGTTCCTAATGGTTTGGCTGACGTTTCCAATATCAATCTTTCAACGAATATCTTAGGCCAAAAAGTTAGTTCGCCTTTATTTCTTGCTCCAACAGGTATGAGTAGATTATTTCATCATGATGGTGAGAGGGCGACTTCACGAGCTGCTGAAAAATATGGTAGTTATTTCAGTCTTTCTACTCTATCTTCAGTAAGTATTGAGGAAATTGGTCAGTTGACCAGTACTCCTAAAATGTTTCAAATATATATCCACAAAGATCGTTCTCTGACTTATGAACTTATAGAGAGGTGCAAGAAAGCTAACTTTACATCATTATGTTTAACAATTGATACAATAGTTGCAGGCAACAGAGAGAGAGATTTGCGAACAGGAATGACGATGCCACCTAAATTTACTTTGGCTAGCTTGTTTAATTTTGGTATGAGGCCACGTTGGGTATATAACTACTTTACTCATGAGGGATTTAAGCTAGCTAACTTAGAGGGAAAAATTAGAAAAGGAACCAAAGAGTCTATATCTGTAATTGATTATTTAAACTCTCAGTTTGATACTAATTTATCCTGGAATGATGCTCAAAAGGCTATTGAAGCCTGGGGTGGGCCATTTGCAATCAAGGGAGTAATGTCTGTTGAAGATGCTAAGCGCGCAGTAGAAGTTGGTGCAAGTGCTATTATGATAAGTAATCATGGTGGAAGACAGCTAGATTCAAGCCCTGCACCATTTGACTTATTAAGTGATATAGTAGACGCTGTTGGTGGAAAGATAGAAATAATTTGTGATGGGGGAATAAGGCGAGGAACTGATGTACTAAAAGCTCTAGCTCTTGGAGCAAATGCATGCTCAATGGGAAGGCCTTATCTATATGGATTAGCTTCTGCTGGCCAGCCTGGTGTAGAGGCTGTATTATCAAATTTTGAGGCTGAAATCAAGCGAAATATGATGCTTATGGGGATTAATAATTTATCTCAACTTGACAGCTCTAAAATTCGAAAAAGATAGCTTTTAATATAATCTAATATACTTTCTAGAAATAAAGCCTACAATCTTCTAATTAAATCTCTAACTAAAAATGTATTTTGAAGATAAAAAAAAGACTCTTATTAATAAATTATTTCAAAGGAGATAAAAATGAAAGTAAATAAACTAATAAAATCTTTTATGGCTTCAGCCTTAATTGGATTGTCATCATCAGTTTTGGCTGGAGACTATCCTGTATATGAGGAGTTAATATGAAAACAAGTGTTGATAAAAATCAACTAATTGATATTTGGGATTCTCACTTTCATGTATGGGATATTTCAGAAAATACAACCTCAGGCCACGATTCTGAGCAGTTATTTTCTCCTAAAGATAACCCAATCTATTCCATGAAGTCATATAGTAATGATATAAAACAATCAGGAAGTTATTTTAGACATACTGGAGGAGCTTTCTGTGAAGCAGTCAGTGCTTGTCATGTTGGTATGACTGGTGATGAATATATCTCTAAATGCATTGAAGAAACGCGTTATGCTTCCAATGAAATGAATTCGGCTAAAACTAAAAATATTATTATTTCTACTGCGCCTCTTGAAGATGCTAATATTGGTAAGATTCTTACTAATTTGGCGGAAGATCCTCTTGTACGAGGAATTAGACAAATTCTTAACTTTGAGCCCCCTTGGCCAAGAAATAAACAACAAGGCGACTTGCTACTTGATCCTAAATGGCAAAAAGGGTATGCCGAGCTGAAAAATTTTTCAATGACTTGGGATCTTCAAATTAATCCAAATCAGTTTCATGATGCTGCACGTGTAATCGAAAAAAACCCAGAAACGCCTGTAATCATTGATCATCTTGGTACGCCAACCCTAAACGATATAACAGAGAAAAAAGAAGACTATTGGAATGGCTTAAAGGCTTTGTCAGAGATGGACAATGTCTTTATGAAAATATCAATGCTCTCATATATAGACCCTGAGTGGGATTCAAATCCATTCATTAAGGACACTGTTTTACAAGTAATAGATTTGTTTGGAGTGGAGCGTTGTCAGTTTGCATCTAATCTTCCAGTTGAAAATCTTTGGGGGTGGGATGCTAAACGAATATTTTCTGGATTTTTAGGTATTGTTGAAAATCAGTTTAGTTACGAAGATCAGCAAAAATTATTTGCAGATAATGCTAGAAAAGTTTACAGAGCTTGAGTATTAAGTGAAAAAGTCATTCCTTGTCTAGAATTCTCAATCGAATCTCAATCCAACCAACTCATTAAAAAAAAGAATACACTAAACGACAACAGGTCATTTATGTTCTTATCAATCATCGTCATGATAGAGAAGGGTGGGGTTAGAGAAAGATATCACAATGGTTGAATCAGAGTGGAATAAAGACCCTTAGAGGGAAGAATTAGTTTTCTTCATTAGTTATCTCAGTCTTAAAGAAAAAACACGAGAGAGACCTCATGAATGAACAGATCAAAAATCAACATTTTCCAAGTAAGGCTTCTAAGTTTGAGGTGAATTACTATACTTTTGATTAAGTTGTGTTGAATTGTTTCTATATCAAAAAAACATCCAAGTAACAACACACAATATTAGAATGTTTTTTCATGAGAATACTTAAACTCATAATCCTATCTTTAACTCTATTCCTTTCTCATGGTAGTTATTCAGCTTCCATTTTTTGTCAAGAGCCTGGACCTTTACCATTTATCCCAATTATCCCACTTCTACCGTCATTCCTCTTGATTCAACTGAAGATGAGTTAAAAAAAACTTATGATGGAATATGAATTAATTATAGTTGGGGTTGGCTAGAAGAAAAAACCTAAAACTATATCAATTCAGGTTCTACAAAGGATGTTCTTGCATAATCAACTATATGCTTTTCCAGTAGGATTATTGCTTGATCTATATTTTTATTTATAAGCATATCAACTAATTGTTTATGTTGCTCATATGAAGTTTGTTTATTTACATTCTCTTTTTTTAGATTACGAAGGCGTGTTGCTACAATTACTGACTGGTGATTGTCATAAACCTTGGTAATTGAACTATTTCCACAAGATTTAAAAAAAACATGGTGGAAATTATTATCTAAAGTTTGGTATGTTTCTCTATCCGTAATCTGTAAAAAATCCTTCATGCTATTCAATATTTCTTGAAGGCCTTCAATTAGCTCAGAATTATTTCGCTCAAATCCATACCTAAGAGCCTGGGACTCAAGCGCAAAACGTAATTCTGAGAGTTCAATATACTCTTCTTTGGATAAGGAAAAAATTCTATAACCTTTGTTCTTTTCTGATACCACCAAACCTTCTGATTCAAGTTTTGATAGAGCTTCACGAACTGGCGTTTTACTTATATTAAGAGTTGAGGATAATGCTGCTTCCGTAACAGCTTGACCCATTTTAAAATCACCCCGTATAATTGCATCTCGAATAGAGTCCGTAGCAATATCTGAAAGTGATCGATGTTGGTTTGTTATTTGTTCCATTTTCTGTTGCTGTTTTAGTGCTAACTAATAGTTAATAAATAGAAGTTGTATAAGCGCATATATAGTAAATTTTTAGATATATTATGTTCTAAATAAAGTAAATAGAATTATAACAAATATTTTGATAAATAAATAATCATTAAGGAAGATAGAGGTTTATATATCAATCAGTTTTCCGTAACATTTGTTGATGCTTCTACAAATTCATCTGTAACATCCTGAAGACTTTTCAAAGTCTCTGGAGTTATAACATTCTCAACAACTAAATACCCATTTTATTTATTTGAACTTATTTGTTTTTCAGTTAACATTTTTATTTCCTTTTAATTTCTCTTCCATTTTTATTAGGTCAATAAAATGACGCTCTAGAATCGATTGCGCAACTGGGGACAGTTCAAGATCAAAACGCGTTTCATTTGAACTGATAAGTTTTTTTTGACATAAAACAGTTTTAGTGCATTTTATAAACATTTCAAGGGACTGCATTTCAAAAACAAAAAAAGGCAAGACTTTATTAAAAATTTCCATAGCTTTATCTTTATTTATTTCATACTCATCCCAAATTTTAACTAATATTGATGTTGCCTCACACCCTGGAATGGTCCCTGTACCCCCAGACTCAAGCAGCTCAAAAAAACCAACTGCGGCTTGACCACCAAAAATACCAATATTTCCTCGTGAGAAGGATTGTTTCAAACTAAAAATTGTATTACTAACTGGCGGTTTTTCGGATTTTATATAGACAATATTTTCTATTTCATTGGTAAGGCGTTTCATTAACTCATTATTAAGATCTATTCCAAGATACTCTGGCGCATCTTGCAACATAATATCAACACCATTAGATGCCTTTGAAACCTCGGTAAAGTAGTCAACAAGATCTTCCTGGGTTTGTGTTATTATTGGGCGTGGTGCTAGCATTATTGTTGATGCGCCATTATTAGCAGCATGATTTGCAAGATTACACGTGTCTTCAGTTGAAGCAGCTCCAACACCTATAATGACTGGAACTCGACCACGAACTATTTTTATAGTATGCTCAGCTATTGAAGTTCGCTCTTCGAAACTTAGAAAGCTTGACTCACCTCCTAGTCCAAGTGCAGAAATTCCATGAGCGCCCATTGTAATTTGATTTTCAATTAGCTTAGTAAGGTCATTCCAAACAATGCTCTTATCAGCTCTGAACGGGGTTGGTAACATTGGGATTACACCTTTAATCATTTAATACAGCCTTTATAATTCTAATGGACGAGGAAGGTCTAGACCCTTTTTTGGCAAGGGCTCGTTTGTAAAAAGAGCGCCACATTCTAGTGATTTGGAAAAGACATATCGCGTATCTTAATATACTTATATGATATATCATATCTAATTAATTTGCAAGTTGTTTAGATAAAGTCCAAACTTCGTTTGATGTGTGAGGGAGGGTGTATATATCTATCTGCGATGTCGAGAGGGGCTCCCCCGTACCTCAAAGTCAGTATATATATGCGAGGGATGGCTTCTTATAAGCCAGGTAGAGGTTACTCTTTTTGATTTCTATACTCAGAAATATTCATTCTAAAGAGAATTGACAGAGTGTCTCTAGCAAAGCCTTTATTTTTTGATTAACTCTATCTTTAGGCGATCACCAACGCCCCAAATTCCTGAAATTTCACCATCATTAATATTTCCATAAAGTTCGGTATATCTAAGGTCATCAATATCATATAAATTCAAATCACCCTTAATTGAAATGACACCATTTGATTGATACTTGACAATTAGCTTTTTTCTAACTGCTGGTGTAGGTCGGGGATCAAATTGTTTTATGCCCTCAAATTTACCTTCGCATTGATCTAGTATAAACGGCTCTGAGCCTACAAACTCCCACTCACCATTACCGTTCCAATGATCTCGAAACCATCTAGCCTCATATTCACCACTAAGTGGACTAGTCTTGCATGCCTCAGCTTCAATCTTTTTCTTCTCATCTGATTCTTTTTTACTTTCAATCTTAATTTTTATAAGGTCTCCATATCCCCAGATGCCAGAGATTTCACCGCTATTAATATCGCCCTTGAGTTCAGTTTTTCTCGCATCACCTTTTTCAAATAAGTCTAGTTCTCCCGAAACCACGATAAATCCATTTGGTTCAAAGGTGATGTTCAAATCTTTTCTCAAATTCTTTGATGGTTGAAAGCTCTCTTTTCCTTCAAATACTCCACTACAATTTTCTAGAATTAAGACTTCTAGTCCTTGAAACTCTAATTCTAGATCATAGTTTTGATTTCCAAAATACCAACTAGCGACATACTCGCCGTTGAGTGGACTAGCCTTGCATGCGGCAGCTTCTAACCTTGCTTCCTCTTTCTTTTTTTTGGCATAAAGTGCAGCTTTGTTTGAAATAGTTTGATTTACAGATTCATAAATTGCCACTCCACTAAGATTTAAAAATAATGCTATGTAATCTAAATCATAAAAGCGCCAATTTTGTTCAGTGAATTCAGTCTTAGTTATTAGTTCAGGCCTATATCTGAGAATATACCCCTTCGATTGAGCAGCCAGAGGTCGGAAATTTATTAAATTTTCACCCCACTTTGCTCCAAGTGACAACTTATCAAACTCATAAGCATTTTTTCCGACGAAATCCCATCTTGCAAAAGCATACTTATTGAGTTTTTCAGGATGATAAATAAAATCAAAAAGTGCTTCATAAACTTCATGTATCTTTTTTCCGTGAGGAAGC
>JGI20155J14468_10001174_pt1 | contig 20846 bp, 22 predicted proteins | sample COG_05_FD_14468 | JGI IMG/M metagenome (IMG submission 14468) | reverse complement strand
CGGATACGCAAGAAATTGTTGCAAACGTTGTATATTCAACTGGTCCTGTATCAGTTGGTTATAGAGCAGCTGAATCTAACAAAGGTACAGCTAGTACAACTTCTAGAACTGTAGAGCATATGTCTATTGCGTTTAACGTAAATGACAATTTTGCTATCTCTTACGGTGTACAAGACACTGATGTAGAAGCACTTTCTACTACTGCTGCTGTAACAGAAGAAGTTACAGGTATTAGTGCTGCTTACACTGCTGGTGCTGCGTCTGTTAGAGTTAATCACTCTAAGTCTGACAATGACAATGGTGTAACTGGTGTTGATGATGAAACTACTGAAGTTTCTTTAGTATTATCATTCTAATACATACATAAGAAAATTTAAGAACGGCCCTTCGGGGCCGTTTTTTTTTGCAACTTTTATAACTCTTTTAAAATATCAAATGATCTCATGAAAAATTGTTTAAAATTAGAGCTACCCGATAAAGAACTTTTATAAATTGGTTTTCTTGCTTCAGCTACACTAAGAGTTTTAATCGAGTTTTTTGATTTATGGAAGTCGAGACATTGATCTTGCCACTCTAAGTCACAAAATTTTATTAATTTCTTTATTTCAATACTTTGATCATTAATTAGTCCTTCATAAGACAGATCATAAATCGTATTTGGAAATTTTTTTTTCCAAAATTCCATTAATGATTTATAATTCTTAATGTAATCAATTAAATTATCTTCATTATTTGCCCATCCTAGTCCTTCAGGAAAAAAATTTTTATATATTGATAAGAAATTATCATCAAGATTTCTATAACAATGAATTATCTTTGAATTAGGAAATGTTAAATTTATAAAACCTATCCATTTGAAATTTAAAGGATCTTTTTCTGTAACTATATTCTCTGAAAATTTAAAATTTTTTAAAAGATTAATATATTTTTGACCAACGATGTCTAATAAAGAATTAAATTGAATATTATTAATAATATTTCTGTTTAATTCGCCATCTTTATAAAAGTTTTGTTTTATAAGATTTTCTAAATAACCAGACTCACCTGCACCATAAACATCTGAATGTGACGATATAATTTGTTCTGCCAAGCTAGTTCCAGATCTTGGTAATCCCAGTATAAATATTATTTTTTTTTCTCTATTTTTTTTAATGAAATTATCTACGTTAATTTTATTGAAAATTTCTTTTAAACTATCATTAAATTTATATTCAGCTCTTTTGTTATAATTATATTGACTATTAGCTATATCATTTGCTTTTTTTAGAAAAGTAAAAGATTTCTTAAAATCTTTTATATCTTCAAAAGCTTTTCCTAAAGCAAAATATAGATTTATTTTTGATTTATCATTTAAGTCTTCAACTGACTCTGATCTTTTCACCATATCTTTGAAGTGGTTGTTGTCTTTATTATATTTTGTAAATCTACTAATTAATCTATCGGCACCAGTTGATTTTGGGTTTAATCTTAACATTTCCTTAAAGTGATACTCAGCTTTTTTAAAATTGCCATAACTTTGATAAGTTAGTCCAATATTATAATGAATATTTTCTGATTCATTATCAAGTTCAAGTGCCTGATTATATAAAGTGATTGCTTCCTCATGTTGATCTAGTTGAAATTTAAGATTAGCGTAGTTGGTAATTCCATTAATATATTTAGAGTCTATTTGAAGAATCTTTTGAAACTGTTCTTCAGCTTTTTCAAAATCTAAGGTGTCCTTAAATGTAGTCGCCAAGTTATTCATTGCTGCTAAATTTTTTGGCTCGACCACTAAAACTTGCAAGAAATTTTTCTTTGCCGTCTCATAGTGACCAATTTTTTGGTATGATGAACCTAACAAGTTTAATAAATAAGAATTATTTGGTAATTTTTTAAGTAAAATATTAACACCTTGAATAACTTCTCTATAGTTACCAATGTTATAATGATTAACTAATTTTGATACTTTATTTTTAATTATTTCTATTTGATTCATTTAACTTTATTAGAGATTCTTTAATATACGAAATTGATGCAAAGCCCTTACAATTAAGTATTTTTATTTTATTTATATTTTTAAAATTTATACCCCCAAGAGCTATTGATTTAAACCCATTTAGTTTTGACAAGATGTTGAATTTTATAATACCAAGGTTTGTCTCTCTTTTTTTTACCTTGAATATTGGTGCTAAAAAAATAAAATCAATCCTTTGTCTCTTTTTTTCATTAATTTCTTTAATGTTATGAGCTGAGCCCAATAAAGTTAAATTATTTAATTTAGCTTTTAAAACATTAAGGCTCTTATTAAATGATGGAATATAAACTCCAGTAAGTCTAAGTTTTATTGCTAATTCAACATCATTAGAGAGAAAAAACTCCAGTCTCTTTGATTTACAGAAATTATTAATTTTTTGAATTTCACTTTCTTTGTACCTAATATTATAATTTCTATAAATAATTGCAGTACTATTATTAAGATTTTTTAAATGATCTTTATCAAATTCATCTATAAAGTAGAATTTTTTTAAATTATTTATATGCATAAAACTATATTAAATCTAAATTATATTAAAAATGAAATAAAAAAAGATCTTAACAAATTAGAAAAAGTAAAGATAATTGCTATTAGCAAAACTTTCTCGATGGATGATATTAATCCATTGATAGATTTTGGGCATCTGCATTATGGTGAAAATAAAATACAAGAAGCTGTTGAAAAATGGACAATTATTAAAAAGAATAATAAAAACTTAAAATTACATTTTGTTGGAAAACTTCAAACAAACAAAGTTAAATATGCGATACCTCTTTTTGATTATATACACTCATTAGATAATTTTAAACTTGCAGAGAAAATTTCTTTACAACAAAGAAATGTGAATTTTAAACCTAAAATATTTATTCAGGTTAACATTGGTGAAGAACCCCAAAAAAGTGGAGTTGGAATAAATGATTTGAGGGAATTTGTTAATCAATGTCAAAAAGATTTAGATCTAGATATTATAGGTTTAATGTGTATTCCTCCTAATGACGGTAACATAGAAGAATATTTTATTGAGATGAAACAATTAAATCAAAAATTTAATTTTTCTGATTTAAGCATGGGAATGTCGAATGATTTTAAATTAGCAATTAAACATAATTCAAATTTTATAAGAATAGGAACAAAAATTTTTGGAAAAAGAATTAGATAATTTTTATTTTTGTCTTTTGATCAATTAATTTAAGTAATATAAAAAAATCTTTTTTTTTTAAAGCAATACACCCATTGGTTGGCTTATAATCATTTGTAAGGTGTAAAAAAATAGCACTTCCTTTACCTTTGATGGGATTTTTCATATTATATTTTATTGGAATTAATAAGTCATATTTTCTATCATTTCTAAACATTTTTTCGTGATTAAATCTTTTAGAGATTTTAGTTAGGGAATTATATTTTATATTTTTTGGGTCATCACACCAACCCATATTTTTTTTAATTATTATTTTTTTCAGTTTTGTTTTTGGGGCACTATATATGTCTTTTCTAAAAAAAAGGTTACCTAATTCAAATAAACCTTTTGGAGTTTTTTTATCTCCTTCAATTTTTTTTTTAGTAAAGCCATATTTTCCAATACAACATTTAAATTCAAAATCATCTAAAATAAGTGTATTCTTATTTTTAACTATAATATTCATAAAAAATAAATGAGTTTAAAAACATTGGTCATAGAAGATAAATATTTGTATGATATTTTAAGCGAAATTAGTACAAATATAAATTTTAAAATTGTCAGTAAGATTAATAAAAATGATAATGAAGATTATTTGGTTATTTCTGTAAGTAACAATCAAGTTCAAAAAAACCAAGTTTTAATAAATAATTTTCCAGTAACAATACAAAAATTGATAGAGATAATAAATATCAATTTTTTGAAGAAAAATTATAATTTGAAATCTGACTTAGATATTGGAGGATACAAGCTAGATCTTAACTCGAGAACATTGAGTAAAAATGATAAAAATTTGAGTCTTACAGAGATGGAAGCTAATGTCATATTTTTTCTAAAAAACTCAGGAAAGGCAACTAATATAAAAGAGTTACAAAAAAAGGTTTGGGGACACGTACCTAATTTAGAAACCCATACAGTTGAAACACATATATACAGACTTAGAAAAAAGATTAAGGATAAATTTCAGGATGATGATTTTATAAGAAGTAAAAAAAGTGGTTATGAAATTAAGTAAAAAAAATAAATATGCTAAAGAACTTTTTACTAAAAAATACAAACCTCAAATAATAAAACCAAGAAAAGGTAAGGGCAGCTTTAAAAGAAAAAAAATTAAAGTCTAGCTCCGATTTGTTGAATTATTTTTGATGACATTTCAGTACCTATTTCAAGACACTTTTTTGTTGATAATTTATTTATGTATCCGTGCAGAAATCCTGCAGCAAAAAGATCTCCAGCTCCCGTAAGATCTACTATTTTGAGATTTTCATGTATATTATTTTCAATAATTTCTTCGCCATTTATGGCAACCGCTCCCTTTTCACCTCTAGTAACAACAACTAGTTTATTTAGTTGCTTTGAAAAGTCGACTACTTCAACAAAATTTTTTGCTTCAATCAAAGATGTAATTTCTTGTTCATTAGCAAAAATTATATCTAGTTTGTTTTTTACTAAATTTAAAAAATGAGGTTTATGTCTATCTACACAAAATTGGTCAGAGAGTGACATAGCTACTTTGTTTGCGCTATTAATTGCTTTATCAAATGCCTTTTTAGGTTGACCCTCATCCCACAGATATCCCTCTAAAAATATTATTTCACTTTTTTTAATTGCATCAGAATTAACATCATTTTCATTTATCTTTCCTGCTGTTCCTAAAAATGTACACATTGTTCTTTCAGAGTCTGGAGTAACTAATATTAAACAAGTACCTGTTGGCAATTCCTCTTTCTTTTTTGAATAAAAATATTTTACATTCTCTTTTTTTAAACCTTCTTCATATTTGCTACCAAAATCATCATCTGAAACTTTACCAATAAAACCCACTTCATCACCAAGTTGAGCAATACCAACAATTGAATTTGCCACAGATCCACCAGAAACAGTTTTTTCTATTTTAAGATCTTTTAATAATTTTTTGAATTCATTTTCATCAAAAATTAATTTCATTGTACTTTTCGTAAGATTATTTTTACTAATAAAACTGTCATCCACCTTACAAATAACATCTACTATTGCATTCCCTATTCCTAAAATTTTCATATTAAGTTTTTTTGGTAATAACAGGTTTTTTTCTATTTGGGTAGCAAGTAGTGCATATTTTGCAAGTTAACCCATAGCAGTCTCTTGCTTTGCAATATTCTCTACCATAAAAAATTATTTGTAAATGAAGTTTAGACCAAGTTTTTTTAGGGAATATTCGCTTTAAATCTTTTTCTGTTTGAATCACATTTTTTCCATTCGTTAAACCCCATCTTTGTGCAAGTCTATGAATATGAGTATCAACTGCAAAAGCTGGATATCCAAAACCCTGGGACATCACTACGCTAGCTGTTTTGTGTCCGACACCAGGTAGTTTTTCAAGTTCTTCAAAAGTTTTAGGTACTTTTCCATTGTACTTTTCTATAATCTGCTTTGACATTAAGTAAATACTTTTTGCCTTAACCCTAAAAATACCAATTTTTTTGATTAATTTTTCAATTTTTTTTCTACCTAATTTTACAAAATGTTCTGGCTTAAAATATTTTGGATATATACCTCTTGTTACATTATTTACATTAACATCTGTGCATTGCGCTGAAAGCAGTACAGAAATTAATAATGTAAAAGTATTTTTGCTTTTGAGAGGAATTGGTGCTTTAGGATAAATTTTATTTAGAGTTTTAAGTATAATTTTTGCTTTCTGTTTTTCATTCATTATGAAAAGTTAAGCAAATCTCTCATAGAATATAATCCTGGTTTTTTTTTCATTAACCATTTAGAAGCAGTCAAGGCTCCATCAGAATAAAGTGCTCTATCAAAGGCCTCGTGATTTAAAGTAATTATCTCTTTTCCGCTTGAGAAGTTTACCTCATGTTCACCAATAATTCTACCTTTTCTAACTGAGTTAAAATTAATTTTTTTCCCGTAAGGAAAAGATTTTTTATTTAAGAATTTTTTACCAATTAAATTATATAAATTTTTGTTTTTTCCGTTTGCAATTCCTTTTCCAAGCATTAACGCTGTGCCTGATGGATAGTCTCTTTTATATTTGTGATGTACTTCAAATATTTTACTTAAGTATTCATCATTCAATGATTTCGAGGCAATCTCAGTTAAATACATTAATAAATTTACCCCTAAGCTCATATTGCCAGCTTTTAAAATAGGTATCTTTTTTGAATATTTTTTAATTTGATTCTCTTGGCTTCTAGTAAACCCAGTAGTTCCAATTACCACTTTTTTCTTGTGGTGAGAGGCAATTTTTAATATTTCCAGTGTGCACTTAGGGACTGTAAAATCAACAATTACATCTGTTTTCTTAAATGCTTTATCAGAATTTAACTCAGGTTTAATTCCATTAAATTTTTTATTTACTAATCTATTTTCAGTAAGTGTAACCAGTTTAAAGTTTTTATTTTTTTTTAATGATTTAATTAGTTGTTGGCCCATTCGACCCATACATCCAGTTATTGCTAAATTTATTTTTTTCATTAAGAGACAAGATATGAAATTATCACAATAGATACAACAATTACAGACCAAAAGAATAAATTTTTAAAAAATTGTTTTGATTTATTATTTGACTGTAAAAAGCCAGGGAGAACCAAGATTAAAACTGCTATCAAAAAGATTGCTGGGATAATCTGATTTATTCCCATTTTTAGCTATTCCAAAAACTTTTAGCCTTTTGGAAAAATTTTCTAATACTTGGATTTGATTTTTCATTTTCAATTTTTCTAAATCTTTCTAATAAATCTTTTTGTTCTTTGTTTAAAAATACTGGCACTTCCGTTTTTACTTGAACGTATAAATCACCAAAATCACCTCTTCTCATATAAGGCATTCCTTTACCTTTTAATCTAAATTGTTTTCCATCTTGAGTACCATCTGGTATCTTAATTTTACCTTTTTTGCCGTCTATTGTTGGTATTTCAATTGTTGTCCCTAGCGCAGCGTCAGCAATTGAGATTGGGAATTCAAAAAATAAATTTACATCCGATCTCTTAAACAGTTCATGTGATTTTACATTAATAAATAAATACAAATCACCACTAGCGCCACCTCTTGTTCCAGCTTCACCTTTACCGGCTAATCTTATTCTCGTTCCATCATCAACGCCTTTTGGAATTGTAACTGATATTTTTTTTGAGGTTTGTTTATTTCCTTGGCCATTACAGTCTGTGCAAGGATTTGTTATTTCCTCTCCATTTCCTGCGCATTGAGGACAAGTTTGTTGAACTGTAAAAAAACCTTGATTAGATCTTACTCTTCCATTTCCACCACAATAGGTACATCTATCAGGACTAGAACCTGGTTTTGACCCGTTTCCTTTACAAGTATTACATTTTTCAGAAGTAGAAAATTGTATGTTTTGTTTTTTTCCTAGGTAAGCTTCCTCTAATGATATTGATAAATCATATCTTAGGTCTGAACCTCTGTTGTTAGAGCTTCTACTTCTAGAACTTCTTCTTCCACCACTACCAAAGTCTCCAAAAAAATCTTCAAAAATGTCTGAAAAATCTGCACCACTGAACCCTCCGAAACCACCTTGGCCACCACCACCATTTTCGAATGCAGCATGTCCAAAGCTATCATAGTTTTCTTTTTTAGATTTATCAGAGAGAACGCCATAAGCCTCACTTGCTTCTTTAAATTTGTCTTCAGCAGTTTTGTCTCCAGGATTTTTATCTGGATGATATTTAACAGCTAATTTTCTATAAGCTGATTTTAGTTCATCAGGACTTGCACTTTTATTAACGCCCAGGACATCATAATAATCTCTTTTAGCCATTTATTTATCCTGGACAAATAGATGTCAGTTAAGCGCTTTTTTCTTTATTATCGTCTTTTACTTCCTCAAAATCCGCATCAACAACATTATCGTCTTTTTTTTCCTTTTCATCTTTTCCATCATCTTTATTAGACTCAGGTTTTGTACTTTGTTGTGATTTATAAATAGCCTCACCAAGTTTCATTGAAGCTTGAACCAATGTTTCAGTTTTCTTTTTAATATCCTCAATATCTTCACTTTTTAAAGATTCTTTTAAAGCAGCAGCTCCATCCTCAATTGCTTTTTTTTCAGCATCTGAAATTTTAGATCCGTGCTCTTTAATATTTTTCTCAGTCGAGTGAATCAAGGTATCTGCTTGGTTTCTTACATCAACAGACTCTCTTTTTTTCTTATCAGCATCTTTGTTTGCTTCAGCATCCTTAACCATTTTTTCAATTTCTTCATCACTTAAACCCCCTGAAGCTTGAATCTGAATTTTTTGCTCTTTGCCAGTACCTTTATCTTTAGCTGAAACATTTACTATTCCGTTTGCATCTATGTCAAAAGTTACTTCAATCTGAGGAACTCCTCTAGGAGCAGGAGCAATACCAACTAGTTCAAAATTACCTAATAGTTTATTGTCTGTTGCCATTTCTCTTTCACCTTGAAGGACTCTTATTGATACAGCAGGTTGATTATCTTCAGCAGTAGAGAAAACTTGGCTTTTTTTTGTTGGTATGGTTGTGTTTTTTTCAATTAGCTTTGTAGAAACACCTCCAAGTGTTTCAATACCTAATGACAAAGGTGTAACGTCTAATAAAAGAACATCTTTTACATCACCTTGTAAAACACCTGCTTGTATAGCAGCACCCATTGCAACTACTTCGTCTGGATTAACACTTTTATTTGGTTCTTTTCCAAAAAAATTTTTAACTTCATTAATAACTTTTGGCATTCTTGTCATACCACCTACCATCACAACTTCATGAATTTCATTTGCCGAAATACCAGCATCTTTTAGTGCTGTTTTGCATGGTGGAATTGTTCTCGCAATTAAATCCTCAACTAAGGCCTCTAGTTTTGCTCTAGTCATTTTTAAATTAATATGTTTAGGACCAGTTTTGTCGGCTGTGATAAATGGTAAGTTAATATCTGTTTGTTCAGCAGATGATAGTTCTATCTTTGCTTTTTCAGCAGCCTCTTTTAATCTTTGTAAAGCTAGCTTATCTGATTTTAAATCAACCCCACTATCTTTTTTAAATTCAGAAATTAAATATTCTACAATAGTATTGTCAAAATCTTCACCACCAAGAAATGTATCACCATTTGTAGACTTGACTTCAAAAACACCATCTCCTAATTCAAGAATTGAAACATCAAAAGTTCCTCCACCTAAATCATAAACTGCAATTTTTTTGTTTTGTTTTTTATCTAATCCGTAAGCAAGTGAAGCTGCAGTAGGCTCGTTAATAATTCTTAAAACTTCTAAGCCTGCAATTTTTCCAGCATCCTTAGTTGCTTGTCTTTGTGCATCGTTGAAATATGCTGGCACAGTAATAACTGCTTTTGTTACAGCTTGCCCTAAATATTTTTCAGCAGTTTCTTTCATCTTTTGAAGTATGAAAGCTGAAATTTGAGATGGTGAATATTTTTCATCTTTGGATTGGATCCAAGCATCACCTTTCTCGGAGCTAACAATTTTAAATGGTGCAGCTTCGATATCTTTTTTTACAGTTGAGTCATCAAAATTTCTTCCAATCAATCTTTTAACAGCAAAGATAGTATTTTCTGGATTTGTGACTGCCTGTCTTTTTGCTGGTTGACCTATTAATTTTTCATTTTCTTCTGTGAAAGCTACAACAGATGGAGTAGTTCTTGCACCCTCTGCATTTTCTAAAACCTTTGGTTGGCTACCTTCCATGATAGCAACACACGAGTTTGTTGTACCTAAATCTATTCCAATTATTTTGCTCATATATTTATCTCTTTCTCATATAGGGGTTAAATCTAATTCTACAAGTTTTTATAGTGATTATTCCTCATCTAAATTTTCTTTATTTTCCTTATCTTTTTTATCTTCATTTGGGGTTTTTTTTGATACACCAACTAACGAGGGCCTTAATAACCTGTCTTTAATAGTGAACCCTTTTTGGATTTCCTGTATTATAGTTCCAGGCTCTTTTTGATTGTCCTCAATTTCCATCATGGCTTGATGAAAATTTGGATCCAACTTTTTATTTAAACTTTCAATAGGTTTTATATTATTTTTTGAAAAAATAGAGATTAAATCTTTATTAATAATATCGAGGTGCTCAAGAGTTTTTTTTAAAGCATCTGAATTTTTTAACAATTCATCATTTTTAAGAATTTGTTTTGAACGCTCTAAGTTATCTAATAAATTTAATGCTTCCTTTGCAAATGCAAAACCTCCATATTCATAAGCTTCTTCTTTTTCTTTTTCAAATCTTCTTCTTTGATTTTCCATTTCAGCAAAAGTTCTTGCAAGTTTATCCTCAAGCTCTACGATTTTTTCTTCTGTAGTTGGTTCTGTTTGTTTTTCGTTACTATTATCTTTAATTTCAGAATTATCAATATTCATTTCAGGACCATTATTGTCGTCATTTGTTTCTAGAACTTTATTTAGGTTTTCATCTTTTTTCATTTAGACATATATGGTAAGAAAATCTGAAATTTCCAGATGTTAAATAAAAAAATTAAAAAATTGCTTATTGGCACTAATAATAAGGGAAAATTAAAAGAAATAAGAGCCTTACTTCCAAAAAAAGTCAAAACTTTATCAGCATCTTATTTTAAGCTTAATAGTCCTAAAGAATATGGAAAAACTTTTATTGAAAACTCTATAATTAAATCAAAATTTTTTTCAAAAAAAGCAAATTTGATATGCCTCGCTGATGATTCTGGTTTAGAGATTGATTTATTGAGCAAAAAACCTGGAATATACTCAGCTAGATGGGCTGGAAAAAAGTCTAATTTTAATAAAGCAATTAAAAAAGTTTATAGAGAGTTGAATAAAAAAGATCCAAATTGGAAAGAAAAAAGAAAAATAAGAGCTCGATTTGTATGTGCATTATCAATTAGTTACTTGAACCAGAAAATTGTTAGTGCAATCGGAAAGATAGAGGGACACATTTCAAGTGAGCCCAAAGGGGATAAAGGTTTTGGATACGATCCAATATTCATTCCTTTAAAAAAGAGTAAAACATTTGGAGAAATGGATTTTAAAAAAAAATCTAAAATTGATCATCGATATAGGGCTTTTAAAAAAATTAAAAAATTTTTTTAATTTTTTTATTATCAATTTGATAAAAATTTAGTTTATGATTAATTTTATTATCTTTAATATCAAAAATTCCTATTTTTCCTTTAAAAGAGTTTTTTTTCTTAAATAGTTTATCAATTTCTAGAAGCTCATTTTTTAAAGATAAATAATAAATAAGTCCAACTAAGTCATAACTTAATAATGATAGATAATTTGGATATTCATCCAATTCCTTAAAAAATTTATTTTCAAAGTTTTCTAAATTTTTTTTGTTAATTGAGGGATAATAAATTGGTTGAATATTTTTTTCATTGATTATGCTTTTATCAAACCATTGATTGAAAGAGATAATGTATTTATTTTTAGGAGACACATCTGTGTAAAGAAAAGATGTAACAACACTTTTTAAACTTTCGTTAAAATCAGCAATGATTACTGCGTCAAAATTAACATTTCCAATAGTGTATCTTTTTTCTAATTTTTCAAGTTGTCTTTCTTTATCTGGTAGGTCTGAATTTTTTACTCTTTTTATTTCATCATTTAAATTTTGTTTTCTTATTTTATAATTTGTGATTTTTTCAATTTGCGCTGTAAGTTTTGTTGGATTTATATCATAAACAAAATGCTCTGAAATCTTAATTTTAGACTGTTTAATTGCTTTTTTAATTTCGTCTTCATAATCAAGTTTTGGAGTAAGAAATATAGTTTTTTCAATTTTATTATTTTCAATAAATTTTTTAATTGTATTAAGTTGTGAAGTAGCATTTATTCCAGTGCTTATAATATTTTTTGAAAGACCAAGAGTCTTATTGGTAAAAGATAAAAAAGTTAACTCTTGAATTTCATCTAAATAAGTTAAACTTTTATAAAAAATAGGACCGATAACTATTTTTACTCCTATATCACGTAATTCCATTGCTGATTTAACAGCTGTGCTTGGGTTTGAATTAGTATCTTTTATATAAACTTCTAACTTATTTGTATTTATATCTTTTAGTGCAATTCTAACTGATTTTATTATTTGCTTGCCTAAATTTTGATCATCACCAGTTATAGGCACTAATAAACCAACTTTAATTTTTTCATTGGCAGAAAACGCTAATTGAGTGAAAAAAGTTAGTTTAAAAATTATAAGCAAGAAAAATTTAAAAATTTTATACATTTAGGTGATATTATATTATCTTATTTAAATTATGCTTAAAAAATCTCAAACATATAAAAAAGAAATTAAAAAAGGGCTTTATTTGGTCCCAACTCCGATAGGAAATTTAGATGATATCACTTTACGAGCTATTGATACTCTAAAAAGTTCAGATTATATTTTGTGTGAGGATACAAGAGTTTCAAAAACTTTATTAGAAAAATACGCAATTAAGTCAAAATTAATATCAAATCATAAATTTAATGAAAAAAAAAATATACCCAAAATTTTACAATTATTAAAAAATGGTTCTGTGATATCAATAATTTCTGATGCAGGAACACCTAGTATTTCAGATCCTGGTGTAATCTTAGTTAATGAATGTATCAAAAATGATATTAATATAACTCCATTACCCGGGCCATCTGCGGTGTCGACTGCAGTTTCAATAAGTGGTTTTTCTGAAAAATTCTTTTTTTATGGTTTTTTTCCAGAAAAAAAAAAAGTTTTAGAAGAAGATTTAAAAAATTTATCATTATTAGAATCTTCAATAGTATTTTTTATTTCACCAAAAAAAATTAATAGGTTTATTCCACTGCTGAAAACATACTTTTCTGGGCGTAATATTCTTATTTGTAGGGAAATGACTAAATATTATGAAGAGTTTATACGTTCAAAAATTGATGAGCTAGAAAAATTTGAATTTGAAGTAAAAGGGGAATTAACAATCATAATTTCAGAAAAAAAAATTGTTAAAAAAAATTCGCAAACTTTAAGTGAATCAGATAAAAAGATTATTGATCAGATGATAAATAAACTTAGTATTAAAGAAATTGTAAGTTTAATTAGTCAAAATAGTAAAATATCAAAGAAGGATATATATAATTATTGTATTAAATTAAAAAATGAAAAATAGATTTTTACTAATATTTTTTTTGGGTTTTTTGTTAACAGGATGTATTGGTGTTTCATCCAAAGGTATTTTTGGAACTGGAGTGAGTGTTGCTTTTGATCCCAGAACAGTGGGCACACAGGTTGATGACTCAATTATGCAAAAAAGTCTATCGGCTAAAATTTTGATCTTAGATAAAAATTACTTTTTAAAAATTAAATCAAAAGTTTTAGATGGTAGAATTTTTTTAACAGGAAAAGTCGATGAACCAGAAGAAAAACTTAAGATAACAAAACTAGCTTGGGAAACAAAAGGAGTTAGATCTGTTAGAAATGATATTAAAATTAGGGAAAAGTTTAATTTTAAGCAATCAGCTAAGGATGTTCTAATCACATCACAACTAAGAACAGCTATAATTTTTAACAAAAATATTAAAGCAACAAATTATCAAATAGACACTTATAAAAAAAAAATTTATGTTTACGGCATAGCAATGAATTCAGAAGAGAGAGATTTAGTTTTAAAAGAAGCTAAAGAAATTTTAGATGTTGAAGACGTAATTGCAAGTATACTTCTTGTTGAAAATTTAAGAATTCAAAAAAATTAATTTATTTTTTGTAATCAATTACAGCTGCAGAATAAGCTGCGATGGATGCTAGATTTAAAATTTCTGATGTTGAGCTCCTTAAAGGAGCAATTTCAATTGGCAAACCCAGCCCAATTAACAGCGGTCCAATTACTTTAGTATCACCCAATGTCTTCATCATTTTATATGAAATAGCTGCACTATGTTGACCAGGCATTATTAAGATATTTGCATTCCCAACTATCTTTGAAAAAGGGTAAAGATTTTTGTATTCTGGGTTAAGAGCAACATCTGGCTGCATATCTCCGTCAAATTCAAAGTCAACTTTTTTTTCTTTTAAAATTTCAACAGCATTTTTGATATGTTGGGTTCTGCTAGTAAGTGGTTGTCCAAAAGTTGAGTGTGAAACAAAAGCTACTTTAGGATCAAAACCAAAAAGTCTAACAACTCTAGAGGCTGATATAGCAATTTTTGCCATCTGTTCAGAAGTTGGATATTCATGAACACTAGTGTCACCAACAAAAATAGTTTTACCTTTATGAACAACTAAGTTTAAACCAAACATTATTTCTCCAGGTCTAGCGTTAACCACTTGTTTTATTTTATCTAATGATGCACCAAAACGTCTTGTATTACCTGTAACTGCTCCATCAGCATCTCCACAAGCAACCATACAAGAGGCCCAGATAACTCTATCATTCCTTACTAATCGGTCACAATCCCATTCTAATAAACCTTGATCTCTCTGGAGTTTTTGAAAAAGATACTTAACATATTTTTCTCTTTTACTAGTGTCTTTAGAATTCACGATCTCAATATCAAAACTCTCACTATATCCAATTTTTTTTATTTGTTCTTTAATTTTTTCTTCTTTCCCAACCAAAACAGGAGTTCCGAGTTTTGAATTTTTAAATGCAATAGCAGCTTTAAGAGTATTTTCATCCTCACCATCTGCAAAAACAATTTTTTTATTATTTTTTTTTATAAAAGTATTTATCCCCTGCATAATTGTTACAGTGGGATCTAATCTTTGTTTTAGACTCTCTTGATATGTTTCAAAGTTATCTATTTTTTTTCTAGCAACGCCACTTTTAATTGCTGCTTTAGCAACTGCTGAAGGTATAATACTTATTAATCTTGGATCGAAAGTTGATGGAATAATATAATCTTTTCCATAATGAGGTCTATCACCACCCATTGCAGCCACAACTTCATCTGGGACATCTTCTCTAGCAAGTTTTGCTATTGCTTGAGCTGCTGCAATTTTCATTTCCTCATTAATTGTTTTAGATCTAACGTCCAATGCACCCCTAAAAATATAAGGAAAGCCAATAAGGTTGTTCACTTGATTTGGGTAATCGGATCTTCCAGTTGCAATAATTGCATCATTACGAATTTCCTNAACTTCTTCTGGTAATATTTCTGGATCTGGATTTGCACAGGCAAAAATAATTGGATTTTTTGCCATCTTTTTTANCATATTTTTAGATAAAGCTCCTTTAACAGAAAGTCCTAAAAATACATCAGCATTATTTATTGCATCATCCAAGGTTCTATCAGAAGTTTCTATTGCATGGCTCGACTTCCATTGATTCAAATCTTTTCTTCCTCTGTAAATAACGCCCTTTCGATCAACCATTGTTATATTTTTTTGGAGGACCCCAGTATTTTTAAATAAATTAGTACATGCCATGGCCGATGCACCTGCTCCATTTACAACAACTTTAATTTTATCTATTGATTTTTTGTTAATATCTAACGCATTGATTAAAGCTGCGGTTGTTATAATTGCTGTACCATGTTGATCATCGTGAAATACTGGAATATCTAAAATTTCTTTCAACTTTTCTTCAATTATAAAACAATCGGGAGCCGCAATGTCTTCTAAGTTTATTCCACCGAAAGAGGGAGCAAAATTTTTAATAGAATTAATTATTTCATTTGGATCTTTTGAGTCTATTTCGAGATCAATCGAGTCTATATCTGCAAATCTTTTAAATAATACTGCTTTTCCTTCCATTACGGGCTTTGATGCAAGTGCTCCTAAATCACCCATTCCAAGAATGGCTGAACCATTACTGATGACTGCAACTAAATTACCTTTGCTTGTATAGTCGTACGCTGCCTCAGGATTTTCACTTATTTTCCGAACTGGCACAGCAACGCCAGGAGAATATGCAAGAGCGAGATCTCTTTTAGTGGTCATATTCTTGGAAGCTATAATTTCTATTTTACCAGGTCTTTTTTGGCTGTGAAATTCTAAAGCTTCTTTGTCTGTGTAATGATCAATTTTTGTTTTTTTCATTTATGCTAATTAGGTGTACAAATGGGGTAAAATTAAGACTAATATGATTTATGAACTTAGTTAAGTCAACAGGGACTTTTGGTTTTTATACTATAATCAGTAGATTACTTGGTTATTTGAGAGATATTTTAATCGCAATTTTTCTTGGCACTGGTTTTTTAGCTGATGCTTTTTTTGTAGCTTTTAGAATACCAAATACTTTTAGAAGATTATTTGCAGAAGGAGCTTTTAATGCTGCTTTTGTTCCAAGTTACACCTCACAATTAGTAAAAAATAAATCAAAAGCCAATTCATTTGCTAATCAAATTTTTAATTTATTGTTAATAGGTTTGTTATTTTTAGTTTTGATTATTGAAATTTTTATGCCTGCCTTTGTAAACTTAATAGCTCCGGGATTTATTGAAAACAGTGAAAAAGTTGAACTTGCTATCGATTTAACAAGAATTACGTTTCCATTTTTAATGTTTGTGAGTTTATCCTCTTTTTTCGCTGCAATATTAAACTCCCATAATAAATTTGCAGTAGCATCTGCTGCGCCAATTATTTTGAATATCATTTTAATTGCTATTCTTTTGTTCGCAAAATATTTAGATGATAAAATTATCTTTTATCTTTCTTATGGTGTATCGCTAGCTGGTTTTTTACAGTTAATTTTTCTATATAAGTTTGTAGTTAAATTTTATTCGGTTAAAATCAATCTTAAATTTGTAATAAATGATAATGTAAAAAGCTTTTTTAAAAAGCTTGTTCCAAGTATTTTTTCATCTGGAGTTACTCAAATTAATATATTAGTGGGAACTATTATTGCCTCATTTCAAGCAAGTGCAGTGTCATATTTATATTATGCAGATAGAATTTATCAGATAAATTTAGCTATAGCTGGAATTGCAATTGGTGTAGTAATTTTGCCACAACTTTCTAAATACATTTATTTAAAAAAAAAATATAAAATTTTAGAAATTCAAAACAAGGCTTTAGAATTGAGTATGTTTTTAAGTCTACCAGCATCTGCCGCGTTATTTGTAGGTTCAAACGAAATTATTTCTGCTTTATTTGGATATGGTTCGTTTGGTGAGGAAGCAGTTATTAATTCAGCCAAAGCACTTTACTATTTTGGTTTAGGTTTACCTGCTTTTGCATTGATAAAGGTTTTTTCAACTTTTTTCTTTGCTAATGATGACACAAAAACTCCATTTTATATTTCCTTAGTTTCAGTTATTTTAAATATTTTTATAAGTCTTTACTATTTTAAAAGTATTGGTTTTTTAATTATTCCAATAGCAACAACACTTTCATCTTGGTTTAATTCAATAGTATTATTAATTTTTTTAAGAAATAGAAATTTATTTGAATTTAATAAAATATTTTTTATAAAATTAATAAAAATAGTTTTTTCATCAGTTCTTATGGGTTTATTTTTTAAATATCTAATTTTAGTTTTTGAAAGTTACTTGGTATATAATTATTCTTTTAAATCATTTTATTTGATTTTATCTGTTTTATTGTGTTTGTTTTTCTATTTATTATTGTCATTTTTTATCAAAGCTTTTAATTATAAAGATCTTAAACTAAAGTATTAATATATGAAAAATATTTTTTCAGGAGTTCAACCCACTGGGAATCTTCATTTAGGAAACTATATAGGAGCAATTAAAAATTTTGTTGGACTGAGTAAAAGTAATGAAAATAAATGTGTTTTTTGTGTAGTTGATTTACATGCAATAACATTAAAACAAGATTCAAAAGAATTAAAAAATAATATTCGAGAAACTGTAGCTACATTTATAGCAAGCGGTATCGACCCTAAAAAAAATATTATTTTTAATCAATCTCAAGTCAGCGCACATTCAGAAGCTGCCTGGATACTAAGTTGTACTGCAAGAATGGGGTGGTTAAATAGAATGACTCAATTTAAGGAAAAAGCTGGGAAAGATAGGGAAAAAGCAAGTATTGGATTATATTCCTATCCTGTTTTGATGGCTGCTGATATTTTGCTGTATGATACTACACATGTACCAGTAGGAGAGGATCAAAAACAACATTTGGAACTTTGTAGAGATATAGCACAAAAATTTAATAATGATTTTAAGTTAGATAATTTTTTTATAGCACCCGAACCCTTAATTCAAAAAGAATTTTCAAGAATTATGAGTTTGAAAGATGGATTAAAGAAAATGAGTAAATCAGAGTTATCAGATCTAAGTCGAATTAATTTAACTGATACAAAAGATGAAATCGTAAATAAAATAAAAAAAGCGAAAACAGACTCATTACCTTTGCCATCGACTATCGATCAATTAGATAATAGACCTGAGACTAAAAATTTAGTTGGTATTTATTCTAGTTTATCTGGTTTAAGTTTTGAAAATTCAATTAATGAGTTTTCTGGAAAAAATTTTTCAAAGTTTAAAGACAGCTTGTCACAAGTTTTAATTGATAAAATCACTCCTATATCAACTGAAATTAGAAAATTAATAGATGATAAAAGTTATCTTGATAAAATTCTTTTAGAAGGGTCTAAAAAGGCCAATGAAATTGCATCAAAAAAAATGAAAAAAATTCATGAAATAGTGGGTTTTTAAAAAATATTTATTAACAAGTTCCAATTTTTTAATTAATGACTATATATAAATTATGTTTATTCAAACCGAAATTACACCAAATCCAAATTCTTTAAAATTTTTGCCTGGCAAAACTGTTTCTAGTCAAGGGTCTTTTGAAGTAACAAAGAAAGACAAAACAAACAATGAATTAATAAGAAACCTTTTATCTATAAATGGAATTGAAAGTATTTTTTTAGGAAGAGATTTTATATCATTAAATAAAAGTGACCATGTCTCTTGGGAGGATATTAAACATATTGTAATCTCACTAATAAATGATTTTTATTCAAGTGGTAAGGAATGTGTAATTGAGAAAAGCTTAATAGAAGAAGAAAAAAATTTAAAAGAAGTAGAGAAAAAAATTGTTCAAATATTAGATCAAAAAATAAGACCTGCTGTTGCAAAAGATGGTGGAGATATTAAGTTTAAAGAGTTCAAAAATGGGGTTGTTAAGGTACAATTGCAGGGAAGTTGTTCAGGGTGTCCAAGCTCGACTTTAACTTTAAAGCAAGGTGTTCAAAACCTTTTATGTCATTATATACCTGAAGTAAAACAAGTTGAGTCAATTTAAGATGATTAAAAAAACTCAATATAAGATAAATTTTAAATTTTTAAAAGTTTTAGATCAAAAAAGTCTTAGGCCTTTTTATAAGATTACTTTAAGTTCTGTGTTATTGGTTGCATTTTTTTATTTAATGCCTGAAATAATAAATTATTCAAAAACTAAAAGTTTTGTATTTGAAAATAATTCCAAAGCAGTTTTAGCATATACCTTAAATAACAAAGAGAGCGACTTAGCGAAAGGGGAAGAATTTCTTAACGAAAATGATTTGTTGGAGGATATTTTTAGTTTGAATGAATTAGAGACAGATACTGTTAGGCTGAATGCATCAACTATAAAACAATTATTTGAAGACACTAAATATTCACTCAAAGATGTTAGAGAAAAAAAATTAGTGAAACCTGTTGCTTTAACTTTACTTCCAGCAGAAATTAAGATGATTGAAAATACAAAACAAAGAAAAGATTTTTTTATTCAAATAATTTTACCATTAATTTTACAAGAAAATAATAATATTAAATTAGATAGAAAAAGACTTTTCAGCATAATCAACAAGAGTAATAATACAAAATTAGAAAAAAAATGGCTTGAAAAAAAATATAAACAATATGGAATTCCTTCAAAGGACCTTTCTGTTTTAAAAATAAGAATGGACGAAATCCCAGTTTCACTTGCGATTGCTCAAGCAGCAAAAGAAACGGGATGGGGTACATCAAGGTTTGCTCAAGAAGGTAACGCATTATTTGGTCAATGGACATGGTCAGGTGAAGGATTGAAACCTAAAGATGCTGATAAAAGTGAAGGGCATAAAGTTATGAAGTTTAATGTGCTACAAGCTTCAGTAAGGGCTTATCAGCGAAATCTTAACACTCATTCTTCTTACAGGAATTTACGGAAAGCTAGGGCTGAATTAAGAGATAGAGGATTACCTTTAGATAGTTTGCTTCTTGTAAAATTTTTAAATGAATATGCCGAAACTGGTGAAAAATATGTAGAAGTTTTAGAAAAAATTATAAAACAAAATCGTTTAAAAGATTTTGATGATGCTAAGTTGCTTCCATCAAGTATTGAACTTGAAAGTTTAATTTAATTTTTTTTGACTGTAAATTGAGTTCCAAACCATCTCCATGTACCATTATCGTTTAATGAACAGTTAATACGACCCCTTCTAGGTAAAAATTCTTCTTCAAAATTTATTTTTAAAATTTGTTTTTGAAATTCTAAATTTGCTTTTTTCCAATTTCCGCCATCATTAGAATAACAATTAATATTTTTTATATTCTTTTGTTCATCAAAAAACTCAATCATAATTTTCGGAGGATTGGTTGTATCGACTAATTTTTTTTCTTCTGGAGTTAAATTTTTATATTCTAAGGGCTCGTAATTAATCAAAGATTTAAACCTTTTTAAATCACCATATTTTTCATTAATTGGGAATCTTGGTAATTCAAATTTATCTTTATTAATATCAATCACACCTGAATGTTGCCCGAAAGCAACTTTGAAATTTTTTGAAATATAATTTTTCATGTA
>JGI20155J14468_10001165_pt1 | contig 20979 bp, 21 predicted proteins | sample COG_05_FD_14468 | JGI IMG/M metagenome (IMG submission 14468) | reverse complement strand
CCTAATAATAAATTTTGAACACCTGAACTTCTATCTGCTATTCTCTCATAGTCACCTGTTCCAGCGTACAACCAAAGTGAGTTAGTGGTACCACCAATAGCTGCATCCATTGAATGATACATATATCTACCATTTGATTTTGTAGATCCTGCCCAGAACAAAGTTGTATTATCATAAAGATCTATCTTTTTACCAGAATTATCAGTTGCCATGTTAGTTAAATTAAATTTAGTAATTTTACCCTCAAAGTCATTTAAATAAACTAGAGCACCAGTGAAGTTTAAACCTCTAGCCGTGTCAGGTGTTACTACCACTGTTGTTCCTGGTGTAGAATTAACAATATCGCTTGCAAGGCTGTCTTCAACTTCAATTACCTTTTCAACACTTCCTGGAAGAGTAATGTCTTCAAGATCAATTAAGAATAAAGCATTTCCAACTCCTTCAAACTGAGTACCATAACCACCACCCATTACAGCAACATATCTATCATCTTTAATATCAGTATCTTTTGGACCATCCGTTGGTAATCTGAAGATTCTTGGAGAAGACCAAGTTTCTCCTAATTGACTATAGTCATACTCGGGTTGAGTTTGAACTCCAGTTGCTTTTGATGATGCTTTAATGGTGAAACCAATATCTGTACTTGTAGTATTACATGTTCCAGAAACATTAGCACAAGCATCCCAGCCATAATAAGTTATGTCATGTGCGAAAGTTAAAACTGTATCTCCATTAGAGTTTGAAGAAACATTAAATTGTGTATAATTTTTTCCATCTTTAGTAATAGTTAAGTCACCTTTGCTTATTCCTTGAACTGGGAATGTCCAAGTTTTAGATTTGAAACATCTATCCTGAGGAAGGCCATTAACCAAAGTGCTGTTACAAGTTTGGCTTCCTGATGACATTTCTTCATTTTGTTTAGCTCCAATGGCTTCTGATAATGAGCTTAAGGCATATGATCTTGCTATATAACCAAATGAAGAATAATTCGCATCATGATCAACAACATGAACTTGATGTTGAATTGTGTCATTATATACAGAGTATAAATGTAGTGGTTTTAATGGATCTGTAATATCTAGTACAGAAAAACCAGCTCCACCTCTTCCATAAGGTATAAATAATATAGTGTGCCATCTAGAGGAGCTATCTAGTGCACTTTTAAAATACATGTCATGTACAACGGGTGAACCATCGACACCAAAAATAGCATTTGATCCACCTTTACCAGGTCTATTTAAATTTTGATTAACCATTAAAGGAAAAGAGGGAACTATGAATGGGGGAGCAAAAGCCCATTGTTCAACACCGTCAGCTGCACTAAATGCATGTAGCAATCCATCGTTTGCACCAACATAAATGATTTCTTTTCTATTAGCATACTGTTTTTGAAAAGCTTGATAGTTATTAATTGATCTCCAATAAGCTTCTTGGTTAGTGGATACAAAAGAAGTATCCGCACTTGGTGCACCAACAACTACAAGTTCAGAGTGATATATATCTCCTAAAGGATTATCTCTTTTCTCAGTTAATTTACAATCTGCGTCGTAATCAAAATAATCTTCACCTCTCATAAAATTAATTAAACCCTTAATATCATCCTCGTTCCCATCAGCAACACCAGCTGCGTTAGCACATCTTATCGTGTTTTGTGGTCGAGCAGTTGAAGAAGTTTTTGAATGATACTCGGACACTTCATTGTTCGTTAGTCCAAATACATCATTTATTTTTTTCCAATTGGTATCTTTAAAATTATTATAGTCAGTTTTGTAATCTACTCCTGTTAGTATTGTCCAAATTTTTCTTTTATCAGGCGTTGGTAGTTTATCGGATGCACTCCAATTTCCTTTATCGTTGGGATCCACCACACCTGATGAATTAATAGCTGTTCGTTTTAATGTTCCTTGCCATTCTGCGTTTTGAACATAATCAAATTGAGCCTGATACAATGATCCACCTTTTTCAATAGTTGCGGTAATCGCAGGAGCTGTAAAAGATAATTTAGATGCTATTACTTGTGATATTGCAGCTTTCAACTGAGTTTTTAATGAAGCGGCTGTACTTGCAATTATTACATCATTAGTTCCACCTGCTTTTGCCATGTCTCTAAAGTTATTAATACCTGAGCCTGATAGTCCACTTCCATATGCAACAGTAAAAGTTTTAATGCCGTGTTGTGATAAAAGTTTTTTTACAATAGTTTTTGCAGAACTATGACTTCCCCAATAACCATCACCTATCACTAGCACATAACTATTTTGACAAGTTAGATTTTTATCAATTGGAGATAAACTTGAGTGCAAATAATATTTTTCAGCTTGTATAGCCCAATCTCTTGCATTTGTTCCACCACCAGGGCTTACTGAAGATACAATTTGATTTATTCTTGCAGCACCACCTTTGTGTGCTCTTACTTTTATACATGCTCTACTAGTACAAGGACTAGCAGTACCAGTTGTAATATTTCCGCTCCAACTATTAAATCCAGGTGATCCACCTGAAGACCAGTAACCAAATCCAAAATTAACCCCTGAAGTTAAAGAAGAGTCGGTTACAATTGCTTTAAGTGCTTCGTGTGCACCTGTCATTCTAGTACCAGCCGAACCTCCTATTTCCTTTATAAAACCTAAGTTTAAGTCAAAAAATTGAAGAGAATTTTTATAGTAATCAGCGACAGCAATTCGATTATTAGCAGTGTCAATATCTATGTTTCTTGGGTAATACATTCTAACATTTGAAGTTGAAGATGCACCTGTACAACATCTTCCAACATGAGTGTTTGATGCAATAGCCGTTTTAGCTGCATTGAATGTTACTTTGTGTAACCTGTGAGAATAATAACTTGTACCATACAAAATTTTGTCATCAGTAGGGTGGGCTTTCATTCCAAATGAATAAGTAGAAAAAGGGCTACGTATTCTTGTTGAGTAATTTGTTTTAGGACATTTATTTGCTTGGATTTCAAATCTGTTTAAATAAGTATTTTCCTGCGTGTATAAATTGTTACCAGTATGATCAACTGTCATACCATATGCCCAATCCCCATAGGTTCTTAAATTTCCTGACCAGCTACAAGAAATATTTGTATTGGTTGATAGGTTTCTAACAAGAATTCCACTATGATGGAGAACGTATAAAATATCATTTTTAATATCTAAGGTACTTGAATAACCAGTTGAGGCGATTTGAGTGCAGGCACTAGTAGATAAATTAATTTTGATAACTTTTCTTCCGTAATATTGACTTACATATAAATTACCACCATGAACCTTCATCGCTCTTGGGTAATAGACCGGACAATTTCCACTCCAACCAGTACCTTTAAAAAGACCATTTGTTCCAAAACTTGTATCAGGCTGGCTAGTAGAATAAGTAAATTTTTTAATACCATAAGTGTAATATTGCCCAACATAAACATCGCCATTACTATCAAAAGCTGAAGACTCTGGATAATAAACACCAGCACCACTAGTCATTCTTGCAGACATACTTCCTGATTTATCTAAAAGGATTAATACATTGGCTGGAACATCACCAATTCCTGATCCGGGTGGAAGTGCTTTGGCAAAAACATTACTTGTTAAAATTAAAACTGAAAATAATATTTTAATTAATAGCATTTTTAAATTCATATTAGTTTAGATCTTCTTGCATCGCATTCATTTCAAGTTGATTATAAAAATCACCGAGTTTTTGATCATATTCTTTATTGGTAATATATAATTCTTCTTCAATTAATTCTTTTTCATTGGTCATTCTTTTATAGAGCACAAGTTTTTGGTTTTTGTCCCATACATTAAAGTTATTAAAAGCTTTTGGATTATTTCCAGTATCAAAAGTACCATAAACTTTTTTAGCATAATTCATTAACGTCAATTGATTGCTGACGGTATTTTTACCATCATTAAAAACTATCATTCTAACTGCAGCCAATCTTGAACCTTCTGGTGTTTCACCTAAAAATATAAATTCAACAGCAATTTCGTCATTCAATTTATCATTTGGACATACTTCAGTAGATGGAATAGGCATCATAAATTGTCCTTGAAACATGGGCATTGGCTGTCCATATTTTTTTAAAATTTTTGTGCTTTTATCACCTATGTTAATAATAAAATTACACTCAGCTAAAGCTACTGATGAGCTAAAAAGGACTGATGTTATTAAGGTGAGAATGATTTTTTTCATTGATACTTTATATAATACATTTAAGCATAAAAATTAATAATATTCTACAAACCAGAATGAGTTTCTATTTAAGATATCGAATGATTACAAAGTTTATTTTGGTAAAATAACCAANCTTTCAAGGGTNACTATTTGAATTGGAGCACCATAACTAATACCACANGCATAAACTCTATAGGCCATACCATCATTTCCAGTATTACTTGCACCTAACGAGACACTAGTACCTGTTCCTCTAAAAGGGGCTGCGCCCACTTGGGTAATAAAATACTCAAAGTAGTACTTATCAAGATATTCTTTCTCTTTTACAACTTCTTTTTGGGTACCTTTGTTTATATTAGAGTCGTAAAGTAATTTACCAAAATTCCAGCTTTCAGCTGCAACTACTTTAAATGTTTTTCGGTCAAAGCCGACAAAACTATTGTAACACTCTTTATTAGTATTTGGATCATAGACCTTGTAAGGAGCTTTCTTTCCATAATTTACTCTCGTCATAGCTCCATCGTAAACAGTTGTTTGATTTGGAGGCATATTTTTTTTAGTTAAGTCTCTAGCATTGGTTTTAGTATCCCAAGGTCCCAAAAATTGATTTAGTATATATTTTTCTCCTTGAATTAAGGCAGTTTCAGCAACGTAAAATGTTTGTTGGTAATTATCACTACTATTATTACTTTTATGATCTCCAGCAGACATTACAATTAAAGCCCCACCCATTAGTGACATTGCAAGTAAAAGCACCAAAGATAAAATTAAAGCAAAACCTTTTTCAGAATTTCTCATTGCAGGCCTAAATTTCTAGTATTTGCAGAAATAATTATAGCCTCTCTTAAATACTTATCATTTTTTGAAATATTTCTAGATGCGTCCTCTAATGATTTAATAGATCTTGATTTCGCATCTCTAAAAAATTCTTTTCTAGATCTTTTAGTAAGAGCCACATCAACAGTCTTTATTTTATAAACAAAGTCTTTAGTAGCATTAGTTGCGGTTGGAGGAGGAGAGATCAACTTACCATTTTCATCAATTGCATGAAAAACTAAATCTTGTACAAAATCTACCACTTTTTCTTTACTATAAGTCCGCTCATCTTTAGCTGAAGTGCCAGGTCGAAGATCTGTGTCTGGATCTAACCATCTTGAACCATCCCATTTCTTTTTTTCTTTATATACTGCAAATGCCTCTATCGTAACGTTTCCAGCACTACTTGATTTTGCTTTATCTATTATTTTTGACTTTTCACAAAAGTAACTAATTTTAAATCTTTCATAAGTATACTGTGGATTTTTAGATGCATCAAAAATCACATCTCCATAAACAATATCAATTCGATCACATGCTTGATTAAAATTTGTACTCTTAGTAATTTTTATTGGAATATGTTCGTTCGCATCTTCTTTAATTGTATCATTAAAATATTTAAACCCTGCCATTCGCACATCTCTAACCAACATTCCAACTAGATTTCTTGCTGATTGAGAAATTTTAGCTTTATCACTTACTTGAGAATATGAACTATTTACAACACTATAAGATGTGAACATCGCACCCATCATGATCATTGAAATGACAATACCAATTAATATTTCTATCAAAGTTATTCCAGATATCGATTTTTTGTTTTTTTTCATTTACTTAATCGGAAAATATAAATATTTAATTTTTTTACCGTTATTCATTTTGGCTTCCATTTTTCCTATGTATAATTCTTCATATATAGCTGAGGGAACATCCACATTTCTGTAACTACAATTTTTTCCTGACACTCGATTATTACAGATATCAAAAACCTTTAATGCTTTAGTATCATTAGTTGCACCAGCGTTACCAGTTGAAACACATTTTACTCTGTCTTTAGCAAATCTATACTCCCATTTTTGAGTTTTATTTTGATATGCATTTGAATAATTATTTTTAACTGCGGGTTTATCTTTGCAGGTATCCATTACCCAAGACTCATTTTTGGAATTTTTATTATCAATTAAATTTTCTATAAAACCTTTTTTACTAGCATTCTTACTATTTTTATCTGAAATAATATCTTCAGCGACCATACCTACTAGATAGCTCATTTTTGTTCTTTCACCCGAAACATCAATAGATCTAACAGCGTATTGAACCATTTGAAAAATTGCTACAAAGCCAATTCCAATAATTGCAGTCGAAACTAATGCTTCTAAAATGGTGATACCCTTTTCATTAGCTTTGCTCTTTATATTATCTAGTCCAATCACTTCCGCTCCATTTATACTTTCTTATGTTACCAAATCTTGACCATTCTATCAAATAAGCTGGTTTTTTTAAACCTGGTTTGCTTGTATCACATTTACCAGCTGTTTGAGCGTCATGTGAAGAGCAAACAATTATATAACTGTCAGTTGTTCCTTGATCTAAATTTATAATTTTATTACCTGCAAGGTTGCCTTTGATGGCATAATAAGTTTCATCTGCTGAAAAACAGATGCCATTTGATCCTGTAAAATGTAGATAAATATTTTTTAACTCATAATTAAAAGTTGGGTTTTCCCATGAACCAGATCCTGGGTTTAAAGTCATATCACAATTAGGAAATTTACCAGAATTTAGATTAGTGGATAAGTTTGTTTTTGTCATTCCTCTACCCATAATAATAGTTCCAGGGTAATTTCCAGTAGCCCCAACAATAGTTACATTCGAATTAATGAACATTTGAACATAAGGGTAAGAACCTCTTTTTGTTTGAGCATTCACTCCAGATAAAACACTGGCGATTTTTTCGGAAGCAACTCTTACTTCTCTATCTTTTTTCCAGCTACTAAAATTTGGAATACCAATTGCAGTAATAATTGAAATAAGAGCGACAACTACTAATAATTCTAAAAGTGTAAAACCTTTAATGTCCTGATCTTGCAGCACCTGGATCTATCTTCCCATTTTTAACTAATTCTTCTAATGATTTTTCCATTGTAATCATACCATCTCTTACGGAAGTTTGCATTATACTTGGGATTTGATGAATTTTTGCTTCACGTATTAAGTTTTGAATAGGTGGTGTGCATTTCATTACTTCAAAAGCTGCTACTCTTCCTGCACCATCTTTTGTTTTAAGCAATCTTTGTGTTACGACCATTTTTAATGAAGTAGAAATCTGTGCTCTAATTTGTTCTTGTTGTTCTGGTGGAAACACGTCAATAATTCTATTGATTGTTGCAGGCGCTCCACTGGTATGTAGTGTTCCAAAAACTAAGTGACCAGTTTCGGCTGCTGTTAATGCAAGACTAACAGTTTCTAAATCTCTCATCTCTCCAACTAAAATTACATCAGGGTCTTCTCTTAATGCTGCTTTTAATGCGTTAGCAAATGACTGAGTTTGCTTTCCAACCTCTCTGTGAGAAACAATACTTTTATTATCGTGATGTATAAATTCAACTGGATCTTCTACCGTTAATATATTTGCTGTTTTGGTCTTATTAATTTCATTAACTATCGCTGCAAGTGTGGTTGATTTTCCAGAACCTGTTGGTCCAGTAACTAATACTAGCCCTTTATGAAAATCAACAATATCGTAAAGTGATTGAGGTAAATCGAATTGCCCCATATCAGGAATTTTACTTTCAACTCTTCTTAAAACCGCAGCAGGACCATTAATTGTTTTGTAAAAGTTAGCTCTAAATCTTAACCCACTTAACATAACAGCAGAGTCTAATTCATGAGTAGTTTCAAATTTTTCAAGTTCTGTTTCGTTACAGTTCATTGAAAGCAGGTCTTTAAGATCTTGAGGTTTAACTAAAACTTCTTGAACCATGAAAATCTCACCTGTTTGACGATAAGCTAGTGGTGATCCAGCTCTAATATGAAAGTCAGATATTTTTTTATTATTTTTAGCTAATTCTTCTAATTTTTCGAACATAATTTAATTACAAAGTTGTGTACATTATCTTAAAGATATTTCAAATATTTATATTTAAAAAACCTAATTTGAATACTTCGAGTTATAGTTGATTTAGTTAACTTTAGGTACTATTAATTGTTAACGCTGCATTAAAATTATAAAAAAATATGAAAAACCCTTTTAGCAACTTATTTAAAAAAAAGAGTAAAGAGGGAGAGGTTGCAGCACCACCCACAAATGTTGAAAAAAAGAAAAGTGGATTTTTTGATAGGTTCTTAAAAAATAGAATTGGAAAGCAAGCTGCATTAGGTGAAGAAATAGTTGGGGTTGAGCTAACCCCTGAGGAAATAAGATTAGCACAATTATCATCTAATAAATCCAATCAGTGGGTTTTAGATAAATTTTTTGTTCATAAAGTTGAAGGTATGCCTGAAGGTGGAACAGTTTTAGATAATCCAGATTTAATAGGTGAGCAGTTACAAGTTGCTTTATTAAAGTCAAAAATTTCAACTACAAATGCTGCAATTGCTATACCGGTTACTAGTGCAATCATTAGAGTAGTTACTGCACCTTTATTGAGTGATGAAGAGTTAAAAAAAGCAATAGAAACAGATTCTTTATGGGAAAACTTAGTTCAGTTAACAGATAATTTAGCTGACTATTCAATATTTCATCAAGTAATTAATAGAGATGAAAAAGCAAATACTATGGATATTTTATTTGTCGCTTCGAAATTATCTGACATTAATAGCTATACTTCAATTATTAAAAAAGGTGGCTTGAACGCTGTAATTATTGACGTTAAATGTTTTGCTTTAAAATCTGCGGTAGACCAAACTAACCAAATTTCAGGATCTATTGAAGATGCAAATTTGACGGCGATTTTAGAATTTGGTTTAGATGAAAACTATGTAATGATTTTATATGAAAACAATCCAATTATTACAGATATTTTCATAAGATCTGCAGACCGTAATACTCTTAAGTTATCTGATAACCAAGAAGAGATGGATGCTTTAGTTCGAAGATACACAACACAAGTTAAACAGGCCATTCAAGATTTTGAAACTAAGTACGAAAAAAGAATTAGAAATTTAAGAGTAGTGTCAAATTTATCTAATGTAGATAGTTATCTTGAAAGTTTCAGAAAAAATTTAGTTAATACCGGGTTTAATTTATTTGATCCCATTAAAGAAATTAAAGTTCCAGCTCAACTCGAAGAAAATGTTAAGTATGATAACAGATCTTATTTTGCATCTGTAATTGGTCTTGCATTTAGAAAGCTAGATGTGTTTGGATATTTTAAATTTGTAACAGCTGTAAAAAATATTAACCTACTTCCAAATCGCGATAATATGATTGCTCAAAAAAAAGCAAAAGTATTTTCTAACTTTGCATTCAAAGGAATTGTTGGAGTTGTTGGTATAATTTATATAGTTTTATTTGGTTTAGCATTTTGGCAGATCAATACAATTAATAAAAAACTAGATGGTTATGATCAAGTAATTGCTCAACATGAGCTTAAGGTAATGGAAAAAAACAAAGTTGCTAAAGACCTTGGTAAAATTAATAAATCATTAAAATTAAGTAGATCAATTTTTTCTAACAAAACAATAAGTTTTAGGGTGTTGGCTCAAGTTGCTTCGTCTGTGCCAAAAAGAGTTAGATTTAAATCAGTTGAATATAATGGTTCTGATTTAGTAATTATTGAAGGTGAGGCGTATAGTGATCAAGATATCCTAAAATTAATAGATAATCTAAATGGTAAGAAACTTATTTCACAAGCAACACTTGCAAGTATGAGTTTACCAAATCAACAAGCTGGTCAAATTGCTATGAAGGCTTTTAGAATAGCTTGCGTATTGGAGAAAAGTTAATGGATTTAAAAAATATAGATTTAAAAAATTTAAATATGGCTGACATTAAAGAAAAGTTAGCTGGAGTAGATAAAAAAACTTATATTAAATTTGGTATTGGTTTTTTTGCAATAATTCTTTTTTTGATTATTTATTATGCAGTTTTAAATCCAATTGTGGATCAAAAGAAAGCACAATACGAAGATAAAATTTTAAAAGAAAATGAAATTTTGACTTTCAATAATGAAATTGTTTCTATGAAAGCTAAGATTAAAAAAATTACCCCAGAATACAAAAATTCTTCTGGCTTGTTTCATTCTAAAGCAGAAGTCGAAGATTTATATTTAAGTCTGAGTCGTTTTGCTGCTGTAAATGGTTTGGTGATTTCAAAAATTGAAAAAAAAGAACCTAAGCCAGTTCTTAAGAGTGGCAAAGTTAAACAGGCAAATTTAAATTTAAAAGATGTCTCTTATTACAAAATTCCTGTTGAATATGAAATAACGGGTAATTTTTTAGGTTATATTAAATTTAAAAGAGATATCTCTAAATCTAAAAAAATGTTAAATTTTGACAAAGAGATGATAAGTATTGTACAACAGAGTACAACCGGAGCTATAATTGCAAGAGGAAACTTAACCATAGTAGGACTTCCAGATGAATTTTTTTAAGATATTAATAATTTTAGTTTTTGGATTTTTCACGTTCAGCATTTCTTATGCTGATAATCATGGTGAGGTAGTAGAAAAAGTTAAAGAGGTTATAAAAGATTTAGAAAATAACGTGGACGATGAAGAAGTTCCATTAAATGATCCATTTGCTGGGAATGAAGCATCCTCAAGTGTTAACATGAACATTCCAGAGGATGAAGCTCAAGATGAAATGAGCTTATATAATTTTAAGTTAGCAGGCTTAATATCTGGTAAAGATCATAGCTACATATCTTTGGTTAACTCTAGTGGTGAGTTTATAAATTTAACATTAGGCCAATTTCTTGGGAAAATTAAATTAGTTGATTTAAGGATTACAGAAGCAATTTTTGAAAAAAATGATAAGAGCTATATAATTATAGATTTTAACAATCAAATAAGAGAGGCAAATGAATATTAAAAAGTACCTCTCAATATTAGCCTTGATTACCGTTGCACTAGTTTTAAACGGTTGTGCTAATTCAAAATATTATAAACCATTTAAACATAATACACCTTTAATTAAGGATGACATTAGAAAGACAGGTCAGTCAGAAATAGCAAAAACATTAGGTATGGGGCCGCGGCCTATAGATGGAGACACTAGAAAATTAGGAAAAAGAAAAAAAATTTCGTCTGAAAAACAAAGAAACTATTTAATAATTTCTGATAAATATCCAAAGTTAAAACAAAGAATAACTCTTAAGTTTCAAAATCTTGATTTTAAGGAAACAATGAAATTAATGGGCAAGATTGGAGAGATTAACATGATGGTAGGAGATGAAGTTGCTGGTGCAATTTCTGCAGAATTAGTTGATGTTCCTTGGGATAAAGCTCTTCAAGCTCTATTGGATATGAAAAACTATGCCTCAGATATTGATATTACAAGCAATCTAATTAGAATTCATTCACCAGAAAACCTAACCTCTCAAGAAGAATATAAGTCAACAAGAGCATCTGCTTTAAAGAAAAAAGTAGAACTTGAAGATAGTGTTGAACCAATATTGTCAGAAATATTTAGACTTTATTATATAAGCCCAGCTCAAGCTAAAGCAACTTTAGATGAATTATTTACTACAGGCGGTGAAAGTAGTTATAGCCCTATACAAATAACAGAAGAAGTTACTACTAGATCTATAATTATCAGAGGAAAAGAAAAAGATTTAGACGTAGTTGATAAAGTCATTAGAGAGATTGATGTTAGAACTAAGCAGGTTTTAATAGAAGCTTTTATTGTTGAGGCAAACTCAGACTTTGAAAGAGCACTGGGAACAAAACTTGGTGGTTATTATAATAGACAAGGAAAAGTTTTTGGTGGTGTTACTGGCAGTGATGGTAGTACAGGATCGTCTGTAGCTGGCGATACAACAGCTGGCTTACAACAAAGTTTTGATCAGATAACTGATTTTGGGGTAGGAAGCGCAACAAGTGGTATTGGTATTTTAAGAAAAACAGGTTCAGCAGTTTTAAAAGCAGAGATTACAGCTCTAGAATCGTTAGGAATGGGTAAAACAATTTCAAATCCTAAAATATTTACACTTGATAACCAATCAGCTTCTGTCACACAAGGTGAAGAAATTCCATATACAACAACAGCCGATGGAACAACTTCAAAATCTTTTAAAGAGGCAGCATTAAAATTAGAAGTTACCCCAAGTATAATTGGAGATGGAAATGTATTGTTAACAATAAAAGTTAATAATGACTTCCCAATAGATCAGCGGGTGATGGAAATGAACCTCCGATTAATAAAATGGAAATTGTAACAAAACTTTTGGTTGCAGATGGAGATATAGTTGTAATTGGTGGAATTAAAAAAAATGTGATTGCAAATAAAAAAGACCAAGTACCAGGCTTGGGAAACATGCCAGTAATTGGAAATCTGTTTAAAGGAAAATCATCATCTGATAACTTAGATGAGTTATTGGTATTTATAGCTCCAAGAATTTTATAATGATAAATATAAGTAGAGAAGCTGAAGTTAATTTAATTAACATTCTTATTGATCAAGATGTTATTTCTGGAAAAGATTTAATTAATATTAAAAAGATATCTAGCGAAGAAAACAAAACCCAGTTAGAAGCTGTATTCCAATTAGAACTAACTGATGAAGATAAAATTTTAGATTTATTAGTTAGTGAACAATCACTAGAAGTAATTGATTTATCAACTATTACAATTACAGATGAATTAAAAACAATTCTGCCTTCTAACTATATTAACATGAATTTTATTGCCCCTTTTAAAATTGATGGCAACATTCTTCATATAGCAATACCAGATAGTTCTAAATTAAGCTTGATGAGAAATCTAAAAACAATTACTAAAAAAGAAATTGAGTTGCATGCAGCAAAAGTTACTCAAATATCTGATTTTATAGAAGCGATCTCTAAAGACGGTGAAACATCAATAAAGAGTATTCGAGAAGCAAATGCAAATGAGGAAAAAGTTAAAACTTTTGACTATGATGTTGATGAAAGTGCTGAGCTTTTAGATGAAAATCCAGAAGAAGAAATTGAGGCAATTGAGAATGAATCTGATGTAATTAAATTTAGTACAGCAGTTGTTGCAGAAGCAATTAAATCAGGAGTTTCAGATATTCATATAGAACCATTTAGATTCTCATCAAGAGTGAGATATAGAAATGATGGTATTTTAGCAGAACAAGAGCATTTTGCAAAATTCTTACACTCTAATTATGGAGCTGTTGTAACTCGTTTTAAAATTATGGGTAAATTGGATATTGCTGAAAGAAGACTACCGCAAGATGGTGCAATTCCTTTCAGAATAGATGGAAAAGTAGTTGATCTTCGTCTTTCAATTTTACCTACAGCTACCAATGAGAGAATAGTAATGAGGGTTCTAAACAAAGATGCGGGAGATATTAGTCTAGAGCAATTAAACTTTGAGGAACAAGATTTAAAAAATTTAAGAAAAGCAATTCATGGAACGCAAGGTCTTGTTTTAGTTACTGGACCAACTGGATCAGGAAAGACAACAACACTTTACAGTATTTTAAAAGAGGTATCAAAACCACACCTTAACATTTTAACAGCCGAAGATCCTGTCGAGTATGAATTAGATGGAGTAGGACAAGTTCAAATTAAAGATGACATTGGTTATGATTTTCAAAGAGCGTTAAGATCATTTTTAAGACAGGATCCTGAGATTATTCTAATTGGTGAGATGCGGGATAAAGAAACTGTAGATATTGGCTTGAAAGCTGCACTAACGGGTCACTTAGTTTTTAGCACACTTCACACGAATGATGCCCCTAGTTCAATTACTAGACTTCAAAACATGGGTACACCAGATTATTTAATTAGTGCTGCAGTGAGTTTAATTTTAGCACAAAGGTTAGCAAGAAAAACTTGTCCTAATTGTAGAATACCAGATGAAGATGCTACACCAAAAGCTCTAACAGATTTTGGTTTTACAGTTGAAGAAGCTTCAAGAGCTAAAGCTCAAAAAGGAGAAGGGTGTAATGAATGTAAAAGTTCTGGCTATAAAGGACGAATGGGTGTCTATGAAATTTTAAGTGTTTCAAAACCAATTAAAGAAGCAATTTTGGCAAAAGCAACTACACCAGAGCTAAAAGCAATTGCTATGAAAGAAGGGTTTAGAACTATGCAAGATATGGGCCGTGAATTGATTTTGACAGGTGACCTAAACTTTAGAGAATACGATAGGGTTCTTTCAACAGAAGGTTAAATTAAATGTCTTCAGAAAGTTTTATATATAAAGGTATATCTGCTGGCAGATATGTGGAAGGTGAGATTGATGCTCTTAATTTAGAGGAAGCATCTTACAAACTTAAAGAGCAAAAAATTATCATAACTAATTTAGCAAAGGCTAAAAAAAAGAAAGCTGCAGCTAAAGAGAAAAAAAAAGGTGGTGGGTTTTCGTTTGGCGAGAAAAAAGTAAACCCTACAGATGTGATGATGTTTTCAAAACAATTTGCAACCATGGTTAAAGCAGGTTTGCCGATTTTAAATACCCTTGGTATGTTGAGAGATCAAATAGAGCACCCAACCTTAAAAAAAATTATTGAAGAGATTAGAAGAAATCTTGAAGGTGGAATTACACTGTCTAAGTGTTTTGAAAGATATCCAAAAATTTTTGATAATATTTATATCAACCTTATTAAAGCTGGAGAAGCCAGCGGTAAATTAGATGATTTCTTACTTAAATTAGTAGTATCACTTGAAAAAAGAGAGAAGGTAAAAAAGAAAATTAAAGGAGCACTAATGTATCCTGCGGTCATGTTTTTTACTGCAATTACCGTAATGGTATTTATGTTAATAAAAGTTGTTCCAATATTTGCTGAAATGTATCAAGGAATGGGAGTAGCTTTACCTACATCAACAGCAGCTATTATGACGGCTAGTAACTTTATGAGAAGTTCTGGTGGTGCAACTTTAGGAGCGGTAGTTTTAGTAAGTTATATTGTATTTAAAGTGGCGGTTACAAAGTCTCCTGCAATTAGATATAAATGGCACCAACAAGTTTTGAAAATGCCAGTGTTTGGAGATATGATTTTAAAATCTTTGATTGCAAGAATATCTTTGATTATGGGAAATTTAAGTGCTGCTGGGGTAAATCTTTTAGAAAGTATTGAGATCGCAAAATCTGTCAGTAATAACGATGTTGTAACTAAAGCTTTAGAAAATGTTAAAAAAGGGGTTTTCTCTGGAGACACTTTAACAAAACTTTTTATGAAAGAACCAATTTTTCCTCCAACTTTCAGTCAGCTTATTTCTGTTGGTGAACAAACAGGAAATTTAGATGAAATGTTTAATTCTGTATCAGGTTATTATGAGGAAGAATTTGATACTGCTGTTGATAATATGTCGAGTTTAATTGAACCAATTATGATTGTATTTATGGGAACTATGATTGGTGGATTAATGATCGCGATGTATTCTCCTATCTTTAACGTTGGATCTATCATCGGAAGTTAGATTTTTTTTAATTAAAACTTTTGGTAAGTATTAAATGGTTTACCCAATTAACTTTAGTAGTTTTAAAGACAACTTCATCCATTATTTGACCGATAAAAAAAGTTCCAAGGCCACCCGCTTTTATATCATCTAAATCTCTAGGTTTTATGTTTGAAGGAACAACTGGTTTTCCTTTGTCCATTAATTCCATTGATAAAACATTGTCTTCAAACTTAATTATAATTTTCATTTCATCACTGGTAGGTTGATTGCCATAACCATGTTTAACTATATTTTGAGCTGCTTCAGCAAGTGCAAGGACTAAATCATCAGTATCGTTTTCAAAAACAGATGATTTTTTAAAAATTTCACGTGCAAAAACTCTAACTTCTTTAAGACTTGCTGGTTCTATTTTAAAATTCTGAGATTCTTTAAAGTCCATCAGTCTAAGTTTAAGATTTGCTCTAACTTAGCCATCATGATTACTTTAAGTACTGACTTACTTATTTCTTTTAGGACAACTTTAGTTCCAAGTTCGGTTGCTTGCTGGTGACTTTCAATTAAAACTGAAATTCCTGAAGAGTCCATGTATTCAACATCTTTTAAGTTTAAATGAACCTCTTTTTTAGCTTCTATAAGGGGCATTATAACCTCTTTTGCTTTTTCAGTAACATCCATATCTATTTCACCATTTAAATAGACGGTAGCAATATTATTTTCCTCAGTAACTTTATATGTCATGTTGTCTATATTTATTAAATTTTAGTTAAAATCAACATTTTTTAACACTTTAACCCATTATGGATATAAGGTACTTTTAAAATATAAAAAAAAGGTTATAGTTTTTTGATAGAATTTAAAAATTTAAAAAAACCAGGAGAAAAAATGAAAAAAAAGAACCAAAAAGGTTTTACACTAATCGAACTTTTAGTTGTAGTTGCGATTATAGGAATTTTAGCAGCAGTAGGTGTTACAGCTTATAGCGGATACACAGAAGGTGCAAAAAAAAGTACAACAAAAACAATTCATGCAAATTTATTAAAATACATTGCAGCAGAATGGCAAAAATGTTCAATTGATAATTCTGGAAAAGTAATGGTTAAAGACAAAACTGCTACAGCTAAATATATTGATTGTTCAACCGAAGGTGCATCAAATATCGTATCTCAGTTAACTACTGCAGCAAACTCACCAATAGAAGATAAAGACCCTTATAACGGTGGTTATGCAATAGTAGCTTCTGCTCCTGCAGGAAAAGCAATAGTTGGAAATGTAGTGTTAACGAATAGTGGAAGTACCATAACTCTATCAACATGCTTTGAGCTTAATGATGCGGGAACTGGATGTTCATCAGACGGAACTTTGACAAATACTGTTGAAATTGAAGGCTAAAGTTACTTTTAATAATAGTAATCTTATAGTTATTTGACTAAAAAAAAAATTAATAGCACCACACAAGCATTCTCTTTAATAGAGTTGCTTGTCGTGGTTGCGATACTTGGAATAATTTCTGCTATAGGAATTGTTTCTTATAATGGATATATTTCATCTACTAAAAAAAAATCTGTAGAAAATGCGATGATGCAGATGTCTTTGGCTCAAACAGAGTTTTATTCAAATAATGGTTATTATTATCCTCAGTCAACATCAAACAACTGCACTCCTTCAAATAATACTTCTGATGATATTGAAAAAGATCTGATGGGGGATGGCACCAAAGGTCCTGATTTAATTCCAGATAACCTAGGATATTTTGTATGTATTTGGAGAGATTCAAATGGAGACTATGGTGTAACTGCTAAAGAAGATACTCAAACTCAGCCTTGTACAATTAATATGTCATCAATGGGTAGTTATACGAGAGACCAAAACTGCAGCAAATAACTGTTAACAATTTATGAATTTTGAAGATATTAAAAATAAAGTTCTAAAATTAATTAATTCTGACCATTCAAAGAAAACCAAAATATATTTAACAATTAGTTTATCTTGGATAATATTTATTGGATATTTAACGTGGTGGAATGGTTTAAAAGGATTAGCTCTAGATAAAAGTTTTAAATGGGATGAATGGTTTTGGTTTGGAATAGTTCCAGCATTATCACCATATTTATTTCAATATATCTGGAAAGATAAAAAAAAAACAAGCAACACCAATCATTTTAAAGAATAAGTTTTAAAATTAAAAATCTTCAAATAAGTTAAATCAAAATTTTAACCCAAAGTGGTCAAATATTAAGCATTTCTCAATAAATAAAGAACCTTAAATTGTAGAAATTAGACTTAATAGCAGTTAGTCTTTTATAAAATAACAATACAAGGAGTGAAATGAAATCTTTTAAAAAAATATTATTAACATTTTTGATGTTATTTTTTTCAACTAATTTATTTGCTGCTCAAAGCCAAATTGCTCAAGTTAATGGGATGATGTGTATTAAATGTCAAAAAATGGTAACAAAAGCTCTTCAAGAAGCTAGCCCAAATGCTACAGTTAAAGTTTCTTGGCCAGAAGGAGTTGCAGTATCATCTTTTATGGATAAATCTAATTTAACTGATGATGCTTACAAGGAAGCAATTGCTGGAACAGGCTTTGAAGTAATAAAAGTAGTAAGTGTTGAAAGAATTATTACTGAGGCAGAAGAAGCTAGAAAATTAGTCGATTAATTAATTTATTTTAGCTTATGACAAGTGCTGAAACTCAAATTTTACTTAATGAGCTTCAGTCAAAAATTAATCAGCTTCCAACTAAAGGTACACTTAAAGCATTAGAGTATCGTCTCGATGCAATCTTACAGGCAAATCTAGATACATTTTGGTTATTGATATGTGCAATACTTGTGTTCTTAATGCAAGCAGGCTTTATGTGTTTAGAATCTGGGTTATCTAGAACTAAAAATAATATTAACGTTGCTCTTAAAAATATAACTGATTTTGGGGTAGCGGTTGTAATTTTTTGGGCATTTGGTTTTGCTTTGATGTATGGAACAAGTGTTTCGGGATTGTTTGGTAACAAGTTCTTTTTTTTCACAACCAAGGTTGCTGGTTATCAAACTTATTTTGTCTTCCAAGCAATGTTTGTTGCAACTGCAGCAACTATTATTTCAGGTGCTGTTGCTGAAAGACTAAAGTTTTTTTCATATGTAATTATCACATTTTTTGCATCAGGTTTTTTTTACCCAATAGTAGGTCATTGGTCTTGGGCATTTAATTTTGATAATCCAACAGAAAAATTTGGTTGGCTTGGTAAACTAGGTTATCTTGATTTTGCAGGTGCATCTGTTGTTCATTCAGTGGGTGGCTGGATTGCTTTATCAGTATTATTAATAGTTGGAAATAGAACTGGAAGATTTAGAAAAGATGGTTCAAATAAAACTTTTCAAGGTAGCAATACTCCAATCGCTGCACTTGGAGCACTTATTTTATGGTTTGGTTGGTTTGGATTTAATGGGGGTGCCAATGGTGCGATGGATATTAAAATTCCATTAATTTTAATTAATACTTTTTTATCTGCTTCTTTTGGACTTATTTTTTCAAGCATGATGGGAATACTTGTTTTAAAAAAACCAGAACCTTTATTTATGATAACAGGTCCGCTTGCAGGATTAGTCTCAATAACAGCATCCTGTGCTTATGTTGATCCTTCAGATGCAATTGTTATTGGAAGTATTGGAGGAATTATTTCAGGCTCAACAATTGTATTATTAGAAAAAATTCAAATTGATGATGTTGTAAGTGCAATCCCTGTCCACTTAGCTTCAGGGATTTGGGGAACTATTGCAGTTGCTCTATTTGGAAATTTTGAAATGATGGGAGTTGAAAAAACAAGGTTAGAGCAATTATTAATTCAATTAATAGGAATAGGTTCAATCGGTGGTTTTTGTTTTTTTGGATCTTATATAATTTTTAAAACTATTAATTCATTTTTCCCATTAAGAGTTGGAAAAATTGAGGAAGAGTTAGGTCTTAATATATCAGAACATAACGCCTCAACAGATACACATGAATTATTAGAAGTTTTAACAAAACAAGCTAAATCAGAAGATTATTCTAATAGAGCCCCACAAGATCCGTTTACTGACAGCGGTATTATTGGAACTCAATATAATGTTTTAATGAATAGATTAGAGCAATCTGAAAAACAAAAAAATAAATGGAAAAATAGAGTTTCTCAAGAGATTAAACTCGCAATGGATGTTCAAAAACGTTTAATGCCTAAAAGAGATATGGATCACTTTCCCATATTTGGATTAAATATTCCAGCAAGAGAAATCTCGGGAGATTTTTATGATTTTTATCTTCATGATGATGAGGTTTATTTTACGTTATCGGATGTATCTGGCAAAGGGGTTAATGCGGGTATGGTTATGGCTAAAGCGATTACATTATTTAAAATTTTTGCGAGACAAAAATTTAAACCTAATGAAATACTATTTGAAATGAATAATGATTTACAAGAAACGAACCCAGCTGGAACATTTATTACTTCTATTGTTGGACGATATAATTTAAAAACAGATTTAGTTGAGATCGCAAATGCGGGACACCAGCCTGCTTTATTAAAAATTGGTGATAATTTTAAAGAATTTCCATCTAGTTCGGTGCCTTTAGCAGTTACAAAACATAAAGATGAAAGTGTATATAAATTAGAAAGTTTTAATCTTAATGGAGGCAGAATTTATTGTTTTACTGATGGTTTCTCTGAATGTATGGATGATAATAAACAAGAGATTGGTATCGATGGAGTTAAAAATCTCATATTAAAACATCAAAATTCTTCACTTAAAAAAGAATTAGAAGATGCAACTGAAGAGATTCGATTAAAAAGTTTAAAAAAAGGTACAACTGAAAAAGGTATTAAGGAGAATAACGATATTCTTGATGACGATTTAACAATTATTGGGATTGGCAAATAAAAAAAACTAGAAGATATCTATTTATAATCAATTAAATTTATCTTTATTTATGATTTAATTTAAGTAAAAACTTTAATAGTGAAAAAAATTTATTTTATTTTAATTTCTTTTATATTTTTAACTGGCTGTGTTCAAAGTGTAGCATTACTAGGTCCAGCTTTTACAATTGTTAAAACTGGAAGTATCCATCAAGCAGTAGTTGGTGAGACAATAAATCAAGGTATCAAGAAAGAAACGGGCAAAAATGTTGGTGAGCATGTAATGCAATTTTTTGATAAAGATATTAAAGATCAAGAGTGTAAAAATACTAATGGTGATACTTTGCAAAAGATATTTTTTAATTCTTTTAATGAAACTGATTGCAAAAAAACTCAATAAATAAAATTTATTTTAATTAATATCTATAATCATTCTATTTAAGATACACTTATACTTAATCTCTGGAAATTATAATTAACAAACTATAGTCTGATAAAGTGAGAGAAAATACTAAAGCATATATTATGTTGATCCTTGCAACATTATTTT
>JGI20155J14468_10001138_pt1 | contig 21302 bp, 22 predicted proteins | sample COG_05_FD_14468 | JGI IMG/M metagenome (IMG submission 14468) | reverse complement strand
TGGCGGAGAGACTGGGATTCGAACCCAGGAAAGAGTTGCCCCTTTGCCGGTTTTCAAGACCGGTGCTTTCAACCGCTCAGCCATCTCTCCGTTGCGAAGGTTTTATAATTTTAATTATTTTATTCAACAATAAAATAGTCTATTAAAACAATTATTATCAACACAGCAAGAAAATGAATCAACAATTTAACAAAGGCCTTCTACTAACCTCCTTAGGGTCATTTTGGTGGGGTTTTCTAGGAGTAATATATTTTAAATACTTAGAATTTATAGGATATGTTGAAATTGTTATTCACCGTTGTTTATGGACGGCAGTAACTTTAATTATTACAACTTCTTTCTTATCTAAATGGAATATTTTTTTTTCAGTTATTTCAGATAAGAAAAATTTATTAGGATTGTTTTTCTCTGGCTTGTTAATTTTTATGAATTGGTCTGTTTGGATATACGCTATAGCAACAGATAGAATTATAGATGCTAGTTTTGGTTATTTTATTATGCCGATTTTAAGTGTTTTTTTAGGATATATTTTTTTTAAAGAAAAACTTAATAAAAAAAGAATTTTTTCAATATTGCTTGTTTTAATATCAATAATTATTTTAATTTTATTTAGTATAAAATCATTACCATGGGTAGGGATAGTTGTTGGATTAAGTTGGGGGTTTTACAATTTGATTAGAAAAAAAATTAATGTTGATACCGATATAGGCTTGTTAATTGAAAGTTTATTTATTTTACCTTTTGCATTATTTGCATTTTATTTTGTTTTTAAAAATGGATTAAATGATTTTGCTTTATCTAATCCATCTTTATCATTACTAATCCTATTAGCAGGACCAATGACGGTGATACCATTATTTCTTTATGTTCGTGGAGTCGAACTTAGTGGTTTAGGACCTGCTGGTATGATCTTTTATATTACTCCAACACTTCAATTTTTATTAGGTTATTTCTATTATAATGAAGAATTTTCATTACCTAAATTTGTAAGTTTTATCTTTATTTGGATCGCCGTAATTGTATATTTAAAAGATTTATATGAAACTAATTAAATTCATTTTTATATTATTAGTCTTTAGTTTTAATAATTGTTTTGCTGAAAATTCTCATGAATTTAACAAATGGAAATTGAAATTTAAAAATAAAGCACTCGCTAATAATATATCAGAAAAAACAATTAATATTACAATTTCTAATGTAAAATTTTTACCTAATGTCATCAAGTATGATCGTTTCCAGCCAGAATTTTATGAAGATACAAAGACTTATATTACCAAAAGAACATCAAAAAAAAAATTACAAAAGGGAATTAACTTTTATAAAGATAATATTAATTTAATTAATAATGTTGAAAAAGAATTTTTAATTGAAAAAGAATTGCTTTTAGCTCTAATGGGCATTGAAACTAATTTTGGAACATATGTTGGTAAAATGGATATCCTTTCCTCTTTAGCAACTTTGAGTTTTGATCAAAGAAGATCTGAATTTTTTACTAATGAGCTTATTTTGTTATTAAAACTTATAGATAAAAATCAAATTAATCATAAAACATTATATGGGTCATGGGCTGGTGCTTTTGGTTTTTTTCAATTTATGCCTAGTACAATAACTAACTACGCAATTGATTATAATAAAGATGATTATATTGATTTAAAAAATAATGAAGATGCATATCCATCAGCAGCAAATTATTTAAAAAAGATTGGTTGGAAACAAAATGAACCTTGTTTTTATAAAATTGATTTAAATGAAAATATTCCAAAAAAATATCTAAATGTTTCTGCAAAAAAAATTCATAATAAAAAAAAACTTAAATCATTTAAAAAATATATTAAAAACTACTCTAACTTAGAGTTTTTAGACAATAATCTTAATGCAGCTATTGTTACACCTGACAAAGACATTGTTCCTGACGCAGAAACTTTAAATCCTGCATATGTTGTTTTTGACAATTATGAAGTAATTTTAAAATGGAATAGATCTTTAAGGTTTGGTTTAGCAGTATGTACACTAAAAGATAAACTTAAAAATGAAATTTAAAAATATATTAATATTATTCGTTGTCTTTTTTTTTACTGGTTGTGAACCATATAAGGTTAATATTTCCAATAAAATTAATCTTGAAACAGAAAAAAAATATAAAAATAGTGGTTTTACTTTAATTTATAGTGATAATTTAAATATTAAAAATTTAGAACATAGATCATTAACAATTTTTCACAAAAGTTTAAAAAAAAAATCACTTGTTAAAATAACTAATCCAATTAATGACAAATCCTTAATAGCCGAGGTTAAATCAAATAAAATCAAATTTTCAAATTTTTATAACTCAATTATAACAAGTAGAATTGCCGAAACACTAGAATTAGACTCAAAAGAACCTTATGTTGAAATCATATTAATTTCAAACAATTCGACCTTTATAGCTAAAAAAGCAAATACTTTTGATGAAGAAAAAGAAGTTGCTGAAAAAGCACCAATTGATGGCATTCAAATTAACAGTTTAAATACTGATGTTGAAAATGACATTATTGAAACACCAAATGATAAGTTCTCTTACACGATAAAGGTCGCGGATTTTTATTACAAAAAAACGGCAGAGATGATGATTGATAGAATTAAATCAGAGACCTCATTAAGTAATATAAAAATTATTCAATTATCAAAAACAAATTATAGGGTATTATTAGGTCCTTTTAATGATATAAATTCATTAAAAGATTCATTTGAAAAAATGAACTCTCTATATTTTGAAAATTTAGAAATACTTAAAAATGTTTAAAAAATTATTTTTGTTTATATTAATTAATACAGTTTTTATTAATAGTTCCTTTGCTAATTTAGAAATTAAGGCGAGAACAGCAATATTACAGGATTATTTATCAGGTGAAATTCTATATGAAAAAGAACCTGATCAATCTATTTACCCAGCCTCAATGACAAAAATAATGACATCAATAATTGCATTTGATCTTATTAAATCAGGCGATTTAAGTCTCGATGATAGATTTATAATTTCAGAAAAAGCTTGGAGATTATCTACAGCCGGCTATTCATCTATGTTTGTTATGGTAGGTGATGAAGTTTCAGTTGAAAATTTATTACACGGAATAATAACAGCATCTGGTAATGATGCTTGTATTGCTTTAGCCGAAGGTATAGCCGGAACAGAGGAGGAATTTGCCATCTTAATGACTGCGAAGGCAAAAGAACTTGGTATGGATAATACAAATTTTGCTAATTCGTCTGGTATTAATGATCCTGACAATTATTCAACTGTAAGAGATATTTTAACAATGTCTCACTATTTAATAAATGAACACCCAAAGTTTTACAAATGGTTTTCTATTAAAGAATTCACGTGGGATAGAACAGGAGGGGAACCAATTACTCAAGGAAATAGAAATCCATTATTATATAAAAATATAGGTGTAGATGGTATAAAAACTGGATATTTAGCTGTAGAAAAATACTCATTAGCATCTTCACTTGAAAAAAAAGGACGTAGATTGATTGCTGTTGGTAGTGGTTTTGAAACAAAAAATGCAAGATCACGTGAAAGTTTAAAACTTTTAACTTATGGGTTAACTAATTATGATTTAGTGGAAATAAATAAATCTAAAACATCTATCGAAAAAATTGATGTATGGCTTGGAAAACAAAAAAAATTAGATGTTTATGTAAATCAAGATATTTATAAGACAATTAAAAAAGCGAAAAAAAAACTACTCAAGATATCACTAAAATATCAAGGGCCAATTGAAGCACCAATTAGTAAAGATGAAGTAGTTGGAAAACTACATGTTGTTTATGATCAAGAATTAATTGGTGAATATGATTTATTAGCCGCAAACAATGTAGATAAAGTTAATATGTTTACTAGATTAATTAAGTCATTGAACTATTTAATTTGGGGCGATGTCTAAAAAACCTGTTATAGTTTTTGAAGGAATAGAAGGTAGCGGTAAAAGCCACCATATTTCTAAGGTTTCTGACTTTCTAATAAAGAGAAAAATTGATCACATTAAAATCCGTGAACCTGGAGGAAGTCTTAATTCAGAAAAAATTAGAAGGTTAATTCTAAATAACAAATCTAATTTTAATAAAAATACTGATTTATTACTTTACTTAGCTGCAAGAAGTGAAAATATTAATATTCTTAAAAAATATTATAAAAAAAAAATTATTTTAATAGATAGATTTATAGACTCAACTATTGCTTATCAACATTATGGTCTTAGTGTTGATTTAAAACTAATAAATTTAATTAACACCCATCTATTAAAAGATTTTGTTATTGATTTTACTTTTTTAAACACTGTAAACAAAAATAATATGACTAAAAGATTAAAAATGAGAAAATCACTTAATAGATATGATAAATTTAATACAAAATTTTATGAAAAAGTACAAAATGGGTTTTTAAAATTAGCACAAAAAAATAAGAAAAAATATCAAATTATAAACTCAAACTCTAATATCAAAAATAATGAATTTAGGATAATTCAAATAATTAATAAATTAATATGATTAATTTAAATCCCATCAACCAGACCAAACTTTTTTGTTTAGATAAATATATTTCAAAATTAATTAGATTATTTGATATTGGAAAATTTCCAAACAAACTTCTTTTAACTGGTCAAAAGGGTATAGGTAAGTCAACATTAGCTTATCATTTAGTAAATTATATTTTATCCTTAGACGAAGAATTTTGTTATAATAAAATTAATTTTCAAATAAATTTAAAAAACCATTCATATAAAACTATACTAAATAAATCTAACCCTAATCTCTTAGTTCTTGATATCCTCATAGATAAAAAAACAATTGATATTAGCCAAGTAAGAGAACTTATTATGAAACTTAACAAATCTTCGTTTAACACTAAACCCAGGTTTGTACTGATTGATAATATTGAGTTTTTAAACAAGAATTCCATCAATGCTTTGTTGAAAGTCATAGAGGAACCAAATTTTAATATACATTTTATTCTAATTAATAATAATAATAAAAAAATTTTGCCGACGTTAATTTCACGATGCATTAATTACAAAATTTTTTTAACTAATGAAGAAAGTTTAAAAGTTGCTAACTTTTTATTAGAAGATCAATTAGAAAATAAAATCAGTAACGATTTAATCAATTATTATTCAACACCTGGAAATATATTTAATTTAGTTTTATTTGGAGACTTGAATAAATTTAATTTAAAGGATCTTAATCTCAAACAGTTTTTAAAAATTATAATTAAAGAAAACTATTATAAAAAAGATACTTTGATTAAACCGATGATATTTGATTTAATAGAATTTTATTTTAGAAAAATAAATTACTCTTTTTCATCAAATATAAATAAAAAATATAGTTATTTCTTAAAAAGGATCTCTGATACAAAAAAATTTAATTTAGATGAAGAGTCTCTTTTTATAGATTTTGATGAAGAAATTTTAAATGGATAGAAATTTTTATATAACCACTCCAATATACTATCCCTCTGCAAAGCCACATATGGGTCATGCTTATTCAAGTATAATAGCTGATTTTTTTGCTAGATTTAAAAGAATGGATGGATTTAATGTTTGTTTTTTAACTGGCACTGATGAACATGGATTAAAGATCCAACGTGCGGCTGAAAAAAAGGGTATGGACACTTTGAAATTTTGTGATGAAATAAGTCAAACTTTTAGAAACCTTACAACAGTTTTAAATTTAACTAATACTGATTTTATAAGAACCACTGAAGAAAGGCATAAAATTTCAGTTCAAAATCTTTGGAAAGAATTAAAAAAAAATGATGATATCTATCTTTCTAAGTATTCAGGATGGTATTCTGTTTCTGATGAGGCCTTTTATAACGATAATGAAATAGAAGAAGTAAATGGAAAAAAACAAGCATTATTGTCAAAATCACCAGTTGAATGGATGGATGAAGAGTCTTATTTTTTTAGATTATCTAAATGGCAAAAACCTTTATTAGATTATTATGAAAATAATCCTGATTTTATTTCGCCACCTTCGAGAAAAAATGAAGTTATAAGTTTTGTCAAAAGTGGTTTAAAAGATCTTTCAGTTAGTAGAAAAAGTTTTTCATGGGGCATACCTGTGCCAAATAATAAAGATCATGTTATATATGTTTGGTTGGATGCATTAACTAATTATATTAGTGCTTTAAACTATCCAAATACTAATAACTCTTTATTTAAAGAATTTTGGCCTGCTTCAATTCATTTAATTGGCAAAGATATTTTAAGATTTCACGCTGTCTATTGGCCTGCTTTTTTGTTGGCCTCAAAAATTCCTTTACCAAAAAAAGTTTATGGTCATGGCTGGATTCTTTCAGGTGAAGAAAAAATGTCTAAATCCAAAGGTAATATCTTAGATCCATTAGATATTATAGATCAATATGGTTTAGATCCTTTAAGATATTATTTAATTAAAGAAGTATCTTTTGGTAACGATGGAAATATTTCTCAAGACAGATTAGAAGACTGTATCAATAGTGATCTTGCAAATAATTATGGTAATTTATGCCAAAGAGTAACTGCGTTTGCGATAAAAAATTGTGATGGGAATATTCCTAATGAAATAAAATTTGAAGCTGAGGATTTAAAAATCTTAGATAAATTTAAGTCTAATTTGGATTTAATAAGAGACAAAATAAATAATCAAGATATAAATTTTTATATAAATTTTATAGTCAATATCCTGTTTGAGACCAATAAATACTTTAATGATCAGGAACCATGGAAAAAAAAAAATAACATCTTAAGACTTAATACTATTGTTTATACGACTTTAGAAATTGTTAGAAAAATCAGTTTCATGCTTTATCCTATTATTCCTCAATCGAGTTTAAACGCACTTAAAATATTTGATATTGAGCAAAAGGAAATTATTTTTTCTACTCTTGAAAATCATAATTATTTAAAAGGCAATGATAAAATCAACAAAATTGATATTCTTTTTAAAAAAGTAGATAAGTTACATGATTGATTCTCATTGTCACTTAGATCATGAGCCACTTTTGAGTAATTTAGATGATGTTATTCAAAGATCAAAAGATGTTGGTATTAAAAAAATACTTACTATTTGTACTACACTTGAAAGCTTCAAGATAATAAAAAATATAATTAAAAATAATGAAATCATCTTTGGTACTTACGGAATTCATCCTCATGAAACTAAAAAAAATAAAGTAACATCAAACTTAATAATAAATGAAGTAAATGATAATGATAAAATTATTGGAATAGGTGAGACTGGTCTAGATTTTTATTATAATCATAGTGATAAAGTTGATCAAATCACAAGTTTCGAGCAACATATAAAAGCTGCTATAGATCTAAACATACCTTTGATTGTTCATTCAAGAAATGCTGAGAATCAAACATTAGAAATATTTGAAAAATATAGGAATAGTAAATTAAAAATTTTAATGCATTGCTTTACGGGATCAAAAAATTTCGCTGAAAAACTATTAAGTTTCAACGCTTTTTTTTCTGCGAGTGGAATTATTACATTTAAAAATTCTTTTGAGTTACAAAAAACTTTTGAATTTATCCCATTAGAAAAGTTACTAATTGAAACTGACAGTCCCTTTTTAGCTCCTGAGCCAAATAGAGGAAAAAAAAATGAACCTTCATTTATAAAATACACAGCAGAAAAGTTAGCTATTATTAAAAATGTTACAAATGAAAATTTAATTAACATAACTTCAAAAAATTTTAATGATTTATTTAATTAATTTTATAATATGAAATTCATTATCTTAGGTTGTGGAAGTTCAATGGGTGTTCCTAGATCAAATGGTTTTTTTGGTAAATGTAATCCAAATAATAAAAAAAACTATAGATCAAGATGCTCTGCATTAATCAAAACCAAAACTGAAACAGCATTAATAGATACTTCTCCTGACTTGAGACAACAATTAATCAACAATAAGATAAATATTATAGATAAAGTTTTTTATTCACATTTACACGCTGATCAAACTCATGGAATTAATGATCTCAGAGTATTTTACCTTAAAAAGAAAAAACCCATACCTATATATGCTGACAAACTAACTAAAAAATATTTATTTGATACATTTAAATATTGTTTCGTTGATAATAATAAGGAGTACCCTGCAATTTTAAAGTTAAATTCAATTAATAAAAAATTATTTCTAATAGATGGTAACAAAAAAGTACCTATCAAAGCTATAAAAGTTAAACACGGTAATATTGATAGTATTTGTTATATAATTAATAATAAATTAGCCTACATTAGTGATGTTAGTGATATAAGAAAAAGAGATTATAAGTATTTTAAAAATTTGGAGTATATAATTATTGATTGCTTAAGGCTTAAACCCCATCCCTCACATTTAAATTTAGAATCTAGTTTAAATTTGATAGAAAAATTTAAACCGAAAAAAGCAATTTTAACAAATCTTCATACCGATCTAGACTATGATTTTATAAAAAAAATATTGCCTAAAAATATCGAACCAGCTTATGATGGTCTAACTCTTCGTTTATAAAATATTTTCAATTTTATTTATGATTTTTTTAGACATTGGGTTTGTAAAAGATGAAAAAGTGTCTTCTATTTTACCATTTTTATTAATTAATATTTTATGAAAATTCCATTTTGGAACAGCTGATGCTCCATAATTTTTTAACGCCCATAAATATACAGGATGCGCTTTATCACCCTTTACATCATATTTATTTGTCATAGGAAAAGTTATATTAAAATTAGTTTCACAAAAATCCTTGATTTCGTTATTAGACCCAGGTTCTTGACCTCCAAATTGATTTGAAGGAATACCCAATACTACTAAGCCTTTATTTTTATATTTTTCATATAACTTTTGTAAATTTGAGTATTGCTTTGTAAATCCACAGTTACTTGCAACATTTACTAGTAATATGGTTTTATTTTTATATTTTGATAGATCTAATTTTTTTTCATTTATATCCTGTAATACAAAATCAAAAAAAATTTGGTCGTACTTTGCATTAGCGTTATTAAAAATTGTAAACATAATTAACAATATATAAGTAAATTTTCTGTAATTGTGCATCTATTTTTTTGAAGAAATTAACAGTAAAAAAAATCCAAAAATAGTCGATAGTAATGATCCACTTAATACACCAATTTTAACGCCTTCAATATATTGTGTATTTTCTACAAAAGCTAAATTACCTACAAACAAACTCATTGTAAAACCAATTCCAGTAAGAATCGAAACACCATAAATATTCAGCCAATTTGAATTATTGGGCATATCTGCAAATTTAAATTTCACTGATAGATAAGAGAATAAAAGCACACCTATTTGTTTACCAAAAAAAAGTCCAAGTAAAATGCCAAGTGGAACAGGGTTTAATAAGCTAGTTAAAGATAATCCATCTAAACTTACACCTGCATTAGCAAAAGCAAAGATAGGCATAATTATAAAGGCTACGTAGGGTGAAATTCCGTGCTCAAGTTTTACAAGTAAAGAAAAATCATGTTCTTTTAATCGATGTGGTATAGTTGAAGCCAATAAAACTCCGGCTATTGTTGCATGAATCCCTGACTTATAGGTAAAAAACCACATACATAAGCCAATCAACAAATAAGGTATAAAAATTTTGACTGAAAATTTATTTAAAACTAACAATAAAATATAACTTATCAAAATTAAGCTTAAGAATGGTATACTTAAATCTCCAGAGTAGAAAAAAGCAATAATCAAAATTGCTCCTAAATCATCAATTATTGCAAGAGCTGTTAAAAAAACCTTCAAGGATACAGGAACTCTTGATCCTAAGAGAGATAAAATTCCTAATGAAAAGGCTATATCGGTGGCAGAGGGTATAGCCCACCCATTAATAGTTTCAGCATTATCAAAATTTATTATAATATAAAATAATGCAGGTACAACCATGCCACCAACAGCAGCAATTATTGGAAGAAGTGCTTGTTTAATATTTGATAATTCTCCTTGTAAAAATTCTCTTTTAATTTCCAATGTTACAAAAAAGAAAAAAATTGCCATTAGCGCATCATTAATCCAATGATGAACTGAGAGTTTTAAACCAAATTCATTTATACCAATAAATAAATAAGTTTCTAGTGAGTGAAAATAAATTTCACTTAAATGACTGTTGCTAATTAAAAGAGCTAGAATTGCTGCAATTAATAAAACTAATCCACTAGCAGCTTCTAATTTAAAGAACCATTTAAAAGGTGTTGAAATATACTGAATCATTTTTTAAATAAATAAATTTTTAATAAATAAAATAATATCTTTAATTGTTTCAAACAAATTATATAAAACTAATTCAAGATTTGGAAAGATGTTGTTCAAAGAAGATTTAAAAGTATCAAGAATAATTATTATTGAAATAAATGAGATTATACTCACTATGACATAAGACAACAGTTTACCCAAACTAAAAAATTTTTTAGTTTTAGATAACTTCTTAATTTGATCATTTTCAGAAATATTTTTATTATTTATGAAAATTTCATCATTGGTATTTTTATCTTTATTTATATCTATTATAGGCTGTTTAATTGGTATTAATTGATCATTATTATCTGATTTATCAGTCTCAGGTATTTTCTTGGAAATAATTTCATTTATAGGTTTATAAAACCAAGTATGATTACATGATCCACATTGGATATTACGACCAGTGTCTGGTATTAACGAAGACTGAACCTCAAATTTTTTTTTGCAATTAATGCATTGAATAATCATGCTTTTTTATATCATATTCTTTTAAAATTTCTCTTATTTTGCCAATCTTTATACTTTTAAATATTAAATAAGTACTGTAATAGTACAACCTCCGGAGTGTAGCGCAGCCTGGTAGCGCATCTGGTTTGGGACCAGAGGGTCGCAGGTTCAAATCCTGCCACTCCGACCATTTTTATGAAAAAAGCTAAAATTTATATTCCAAATAAAAATCCAATGCAATCTGGTATGGGTAAAACTGATAAATGGATTCTTGTTTATGATACAAACGATTCTACTAATAATCCTTTAATGGGCTGGGAAAGCTCTACAGACACATATTCAGAGCTTAAATTAGAATTTTCATCTAAGGATTTAGCTGTAAGTTATGCTAAGAAAAAAAAAATTGATTTTGAATTAATAGAGCCAAAAAAGAGAAAAATAGTTAAGAAATCATATGCAGATAATTTTTTAAAATAACATATGTTTAAATTTTTCACTCAAAAAAAATGGCGAATATGGTCTTGGGTTGGATCTATGGCAATTCTTATATCCTTATGGATACAAGTAAAGATTGATGTCAAAATTAATGAGTGGTTTGGCACTTTTTATGACATGATACAAAAGGCATTATCAGCACCCAATGCAATAACGATTGAAGAATATTTTGCCTCATTAATATCATTCATTTCTTTAGCTGGTGTATACGTGGCCGTATATGTAGTAATAAAGTATTTTACCTCACATTTTTTATTCAGATGGCGTAATGCAATGGTGGATTGGTATCACACTGTTTATGATAGGGCTCGTAAAATAGAAGGTGCTTCTCAAAGAGTTCAAGAAGATACACAAAGATTTACCAGAATAATGGAAAATCTTGGAACAAGTTTGATTGAAGCTATAATGATACTTTTAGAATTTACCCCAATTTTATTTGGCTTAAGCATTAGTATTCCAATATTCTTTTTTGGTGATTGGGATTATGGTTTGGTTGTAGGTGCTTTTCTTTGGACATTAGCTGGAACTATATTTCTCGTAGTTTTAGGAATTATTTTAAGATTAGTTGGTGTTGAATATGATCTACAAAAACAAGAGGCTGCATATAGAAAAATTCTGGTAATAGCTGAAGACAATGAAACAGTGAGACCAAAGACTCTTGAAGAATTGTTTGAAGATGTACGAAAAATTCATTATTTAAGTTACTTTAGATATTTATTTTTTGATATTGGTCGTATTGGATATTTGCAAGCCAATGTTTTATCTGCTTATGTGTTTTTGGCTCCTGCAATTGTTGCTGGAGTAGTGACATTAGGGGTTATGCAACAAATAATAAGGGCATTTAATAAATTTGAGGGTTCGCTTCAATATATTTTGAAATCATGGCCATTAATTATAGAATTAGCAAGTGTTTATAAAAGATTAAAAGAATTTGAATACAAAATAAATCAAAAGGAATTAATCGATGAAAAAATTTGATGACAATAGATAAAAAATTTATTGATCAATTTATTAAAGTTTCATCAAAAGCAGCTTTAGCAGCTTCATATTTAGTTGGAAAAAATGACAAAAATGCAGCAGATAAAGCGGCTGTTGATTCAATGAGATCAGAATTAAATAAGATTAATATGACAGCCGAAGTTGTCATAGGTGAGGGGACTTTAGATGAGGCTCCTATGCTTTATACAGGAGAAATTCTTGGTACTAGAAATGGACCAAGTTTTGATATCGCTGTGGATCCTGTTGAAGGAACTAATTTTGTAGCTAATAATTTGCCAGGTGGAATTGCAGTTTTGGCTATAGCAAATAAAGGTGATTTATTTAAAGCCCCAGAAACATACATGCACAAAATAGCAACAGGAAATATAGATAAAGAACTAATTGATCTTGATTATCCATTAGAAAAAAATATTAAGAATTTATCTAATTTTAAAAATAAAGCAATTTCTTCTATTACAGTTTGTGTAATGGATAGACCTAGACATAAAAAGATTATTGATGAACTTAATGATTTAAATGTAAATGTTAAATTAATATCTGATGGAGATGTTCTTGGCGCGCTATATGTGTCAGACTCTAAGTATAATGTAGATATGTATTTGGGCATAGGAGGAGGACCTGAAGGAGTTTTGGCAGCATCAGCACTAGATGCTTTTGATTGTCATTTTCAAGGTAGGTTTATTTTTGATAATGATAAAGACATTAAGGAAGCAAAAGAAATTGGTATCTCTGATTTAAATAAAAAATATGAATTAAAAGAAATTGTTAAAGGTGACTCAATATTTTGTGCCACAGGAATAACATCAAGCAATGTACTTGCTGGTATAAAAATTGATAATAGTAATTTTATATCTGAAACACTTGTTACGCATAAAAATTCAAATTTTAAAAAAATCATAAAACAAACTAATCAAATTAACGAATGATTTCTGTCTCAGGTAGAAATTGGGAATCAAAAAAAACTAGTAAAAATGAGGTAGAAAAAATAAAACAAGATTATAACTTTAGCGATATTGTATCGAAGTTGATCTCTTCAAGAAAATTCGATGAAAATGAATTAAGCAGTATAGATAATAACCTCCATCTAAATAATGTTTTTTTAAAAAATAAGGATTATCAAAAATCAATAACAATTGTGATTGATGCTATCAATAATAATGAAAATATATGTATTTTAGGCGATTATGATGTTGATGGTTCTGCAGCTACGTCTTTATTTATAAGGTTTTTTGAAAGTATAAACCAACCATTTTTTTATTATATACCTGACAGAGAAAATGACGGCTACGGTGCTTCAACAAAATTATTTAAAAAACTTATTTTAAAAAAGCCTAAATTAATAATTATGGTTGATTGTGGATCAACATCAAATGAGGCTATAGATTATTTAAACAATAAAGAAATTAAATCTTTAATAATTGATCATCATGAAATTAACAAACCTTTTCCAAAAGCCAATTGTATAATTAACCCAAAAAAAAATAATGGTTACATTAAATATGATTATCTTTGTGCTACTACGTTGGTTTATTTTTTTTTAGATTTATTGTCAAAAAAAATAAAAAGTAAAATGATAATATCTGATTTTTTGATTTATGTTCTATTGGCAACAATTTGTGATGTGATGCCATTAAGAAAACTTAATAGATTAATTGCTATAGTTGCACTTAAAAATTTCAAAATAAATAAAAACCTTGCATTTAAAGAGTTATTTGATTTACTTAATAAAAAAAGTAAACTTACTATCGAGGATCTTGGTTATATAATAGGTCCCATACTTAATGCTGGTGGAAGATTAGGTAAATCAGCGTTTGCATCAGAATTATTGTCTTCAAATAATCAAAATATTGTGAATTTAAAATCTCAAGAGTTAATCAAACTTAATAATAAAAGAAAAAAAATTGAAAAATTAACTTTAGATGAAATTAACTTTGAAAAAATTGATAAAGAAAATGAAGATATTATTGTTTATTATAACCCAAGTATTAATGAGGGATTAATTGGGATTATAGCCGCTCGATTAAAAGATTATTTTTATAAACCAGCGGTAGTTATAACAAGTTCAGCTAAAACATTAAAAGGATCAGCCAGATCTGTACATAACTACAATGTTGGTCGTGCTATTAAAAATTTATCTGATAAAGAAATAATTAGTAGTGGAGGTGGGCACAATATGGCTGCTGGATTTACGTTAGAAAAAAATAAACTTAGTAAATTTAAAGACACTATTTTAAAAGATTTTTCAAATTCAATGACTATAAAAAATGATGTATTTTTATATGATGCTGAAATTTCAACACAAGCATTTAATTCAGATTTCTATAATGATATAAAAAAATTAGAACCATTTGGAACGAGTAATCCAAATCCTATATTTCTTTTTAAAGATTTAAAAGTAATTAAGATAAATATTCTAAATAACAAACATTTATCTGTTATTTTAAAATCTAAAATTGGATTTTCCATTAAATCTATATCATTTAATTCTATTAATAATAAAGTTGGCGAACATTTGCTAAATTATAAAAAAAATTTAAATGTATTGGCTCAAATCAATGAAAATATTTGGAATAATAAAAAAGTTCTTCAATTAACTATTCTAGATTTGATCATTTAAATTAATTAAACTTGATAAATAATGACTTTTAAAATAAAAGATCTCAACACGGTCCCTTCGTCTATCGGTTAGGACAGCTGGTTTTCATCCTGCAAAGGGGGGTTCGATTCCCCCAGGGACCGCCAATATTATGAGTTTTTACGTCTATATGATTTTAAGTAAAATCAATGACAAGTATATTTCTTACGTTGGTTATACAAAAGATATAAATAAACGTGTTTTATTGCATAACATTTCAAAAGGTGCAAAATTCACTAAGGGTAAATTTTGGAAATTGATTTATAAAAAAAAATACAAAACAAAGAGCTTAGCTATGAAAGAGGAATACAAATTAAAAAAAGATTATAAAAAAAGGAACATCATAAAATCAAATCATTTAATTAAATAATCATATTTAATGAAAATATCAATTTTACTGCCTTATAAAGAAAATTATTCACCGACATACCCTGGTGCTGTATCCATATTCGTTAATTCTATGAATAAATTAAGTATTTTCAAGGATAGTATAATTGTATTTGGTTCCACAGATTTTAAAAAAAAATTATCAAATAATTATGTAAATATAAATCTCTCAAAAAAAATACTTTCCAGTCAATCAAAACAATATGTTCAAAAATTTTATGATATTCAGTCAAAATCAAATGCTGATATTATAGAAATACACAATAGACCAAATTATATAAATAAATTAACAAAATTAAATTCTAAACTTGTTTTATATTTTCATAATGATCCTGTCACCATGATTGGATCAAAAACTGTTAATGATAGAATTAATTTACTAAATGTTTGTTCTAAAATAATTTTTAATAGCGAATGGTCAAAAAAACAATATCTTAAAGATTTAAAAAATTTTTATCATAAATCAAAAAAGTTAGAGGTAATTCATCAATCTACTGCTAAAACAAAAATAAATTTAAAAAAAAAAGAGAAGTTAATTACCTTTGTTGGTAAATTGAACTCTGCTAAAGGATACGATATTTTTGGTGAAGCTATTATTAAAATACTAAATAAAAATCCAGATTGGAAATCTATAGTTATAGGTGATGAACCAAGGGAAAAATTAATTTTTAAACATAAAAATTTAAAAATTCTTGATTTTCAAAATCATCAAACGGTTCTTAAAAATTTTAACAAAACTAGTATAGCAGTTGCTTGTTCAAGATGGGAAGAGCCATTTGGTAGAACAAGTTTAGAAGCAGCTAGCAGAGGTTGTGGGGTTATAATATCTAATAGAGGAGGTTTGCCAGAAACAATAACAAATGGTATTATTCTAAGAAATTTACAAGTTAATACACTTTATTTAGCTATTCAAAATTTAATCAATAATAAACAAAAATTATTGTATCTCCAAAAACAATCTGTAAAAAATTTTTATCTTACTGACAAATATATTTCAGAAAAAATAGACAATTATAGAACAAATTTAAATCCTCTTTATAGATTAAATTTTTTTAATAAAAAAAATAAAAAGATCAAAATCCTTCATGTTACGAATTTTAATGAAAGACATAATGGCAGACTTTTTTATAATACTGGCAAACGAATAAATAATGGCTTTATCAGACTAAATCATAGTGTTCTTGAGTTTAGTGATAGAGATATAGTAAGTTATTATAGAAATATTAATGATTTAGATGGATCCAAGCGTCTAAATAATAAACTTTTAGAAGTTATATCAAATTATGTTCCTGACATCTTGGTGTTAGGTCATGCTGATTTAATTAAGAAAGAGACTCTTGAATATATTAAAAAAAATTATCCCAATATCAAAATGTCCCAATGGTTTTTGGATAGAATGGATAGTGATTGGATAAATAATAAAAAAAGATTCTTGGACAAAATAGACTTAATGGACTCAAGTTTTTGTACAACTGATCCGAAATCTCTTAAAATAAACAATAAATACAATGTTAATTATTTGCCTAACCCGGTTGATTACTCCTTTGAGACATTAGAAAACTATAACAACAATTTTTTTAATAACGACGTTTTTTTTGCCATGAGTCACGGTGTTCATAGAGGCGTTTTAAAAAGAGGTAAATTCGATGATAGAGAAAATTTTTTAAATAAACTTATTAAAGCAACTCCAAATATTAGATTTGATCTATATGGTATGAATGGTATTCAGCCTATTTGGGCTGATGACTATTTACTAGCTATTTCTCAATCTAAAATTGGACTAAACTTAAGTCAAGGTAAGGCAGCTAAATATTATAGTAGTGATAGATTTTCTCAATTAATAGGAAATGGACTGTTAGTAATGATTGATGAAAAAACTAAAATTGGTAATTTCTTTAGTAAAGATGAAATTGTTTTATATAATAATGTATCTGATTTATCTGAAAAGATTACAAAATTTAGTAATGATAATAAATTAAGAAAAAGAATTGCAAAAAAAGGTAGAGCTAAATATTTTAAATATTTTAATTCAACAATAATAGCTGATTATATAATCAATAAAACATTTGGTATTAAGAAAAAAAAATATTATTGGGAAAATTAAGATTAATGTTTTCAATTATTATACCAACTTTTAATAATTTAGAATATTTAAAATTGTGTATACAAAGTATTAAAAAAAATTCAGAATTTAATCATGAAATTATTCCACATATCAATGTAGGAACTGATGGCACTGAAGAATATTTAATTAAAGAAAAAATAAAATATACAAAAACAGATTATAACTCTGGTATTTGTGAGGGCATGAATATAGCAGCAAAAAAAGCCACTACCCAATATATTCTTTACGGGCATGATGATTTTTATTTTTGTCCAGGTTGGGATGATGTTTTATTAAAAGAAATTAAAAAAATAAAACATAATAAATTTTATCTTTCAGGTATAATGATGAATAATGGCCCATTAAAATTTGATTGTGGCAATACATTAAAAGACTTTGATGAAAATAAACTTTTAAATAATTTCAAAAAAATTAATCATTTTGATTTTCAAGGTTCTACATGGGCTCCACATTTAATACACAAAGAATTATGGGATGCTGTAGGAGGTTTTAGTGAAGAATATTTTCCAGGTACAGGCTCAGATCCTGATTTGAATATGAAGCTTTGGAAAAAAGGTGTTCGTATTTTTAAAGGTATCAATGATTTCAAAGTTTACCATTTTGGCTCCATAGTTACACGGAAATACAAAAACCACCCAACGATTAAAACTGAATCAGGTAGTAGGGGTAGTAAGATTTTTTTATTAAAATGGGGGATAACAATCAATTTTTTTAAAAAATTTATTTTAAAATCAGATAAGTTATATGAGGGGGAACTAAGTAAACCAAAGATAACAACTTTATACTTACTTAAATATATACTTTGTAAACTTAATTATATTTACATAAAATACATATATAATTTTAATAATCAAAATAATCTTAAATAATGGAAGATTTAAACCCTATAAAACTTTTTTTAAATAGAATCTATTATTTTTTATTTGTTGAGCGTTTCAATAAAAAATTATCATTTAATTTTCCAAAAGACATTTTTAGATGGGACTTAATTCAATTTTTGATAAATAAATATAATTATTCAACTTATTTAGAAATAGGCTGTGATAAAAATCAATCATTTTCAAAAATAAAAATTCCATACAAAGTCGGTGTGGATCCAATTAGTGGTGGCACTATTAGAAAAACCAGTGATGATTTTTTTAAAAGCAATAAAGAAAAATTTGATATAATATTTATTGATGGACTTCATCATTATGAGCAAGTAATAGTTGATATTAATAATGCTCTTAGCGTATTAAATGATAATGGACATATTTTAGTTCATGATTGTTTGCCAAGAACTATAGCTCATCAGGCTATTCCAAGGTATAGAGGTTCTTGGAACGGTGATGTATGGAAATCAATTGTAGAACTTAGAACTAGGAAAAATCTTGAAGTTTTTACTTGTGAAATCGATTTTGGTGTTGGAGTTATTCAAAAAAGAAATAATTCAAAATTACTAGAATTAAAAATAGATAATTTTAAAAATTTAAAATTCAAAGACTACTACTATCGAAATAAAGAATTTATGAATGTAATTACTTATGCTGAATCTTTAAAAAAAATATAATCTCATTTTATACGTTTAAATGATTTGTTACCTTTTATTGAGTTAATAAGACCAGACCATCTTTCAATATACTTTTCTTTTTTTTCTATATCTTTAATGAAGGTAAACATAATTATTCTAAATAGTATCCTTATTATGATTGGTATAAATATTAAAATTGCTAAAAAAAATGTATAATGTTTTTTGTAATAGTAAAACTTTGACCAAATAAAATGCCAGGTATAAAGTTTTTCTAATTGTTTTTTTTCATAAGTATTATTCGTTGATACAGATGTTCCTACATAGTGTTTTAACTTAATATTATTTATTTGGTAATTCTTTTTAATTTTATGAGATCTTAAACAAAAATCACTTTCCTCAAAATATAAAAAATATTTTTCATCGAAGCCACCAATGAAATCAAAAGTTTCCTTTTTAAAAAACATACATGATCCACTTATAAATTTCATCTCCTCTATATTTTTTTTATTATCACTTTGAATAAGTGATTTCGGATTTGCATTAATAAATCTTGGGCCTAGGGCAGAAAAATTATCATTCAAGATTTTTGCTGCATCTAAAAATTTATTAATATTAATTTCATTCAACCCACTTATATCGGGATTACTTATCAAAAAATATTTTGTACTTACTAATTTACTTGCATAATTTATTGCTGACCCATAACCATTATTTCTTATGATATTTATTAAAATTTCTGGAAAATTTTTGTTTATAATATTTTTTAACTCATTATCATTAGAATTGTCTATTATTATAATTTTATATTTAATATGAATATCTTTTATGAAATTTAAAACTAAATTTTTGCTTTTATGAGATAACAATATAATGGTAATTTCATTATTCATTTCTACTTAAATTTTTATCTTATTTAATGCATTATTTTTAAATAAATTTGCCTCTTTAATATACCTTCTTACCATTTCTGTTGATTTATGTCCTGTCATAGCCATTATACTTCTTTCTTCTGCTCCAGATTCAGCAGCCGATGTTGCAAAACCTGACCTTAAACTATGTCCGGAATAATTTTTGCTATCTATTCCTGCTAATTTTAAATACTCCTTGATTAGTAGAGCTACCGTTTGATCTGTTAATCGGTTTTCTGATAATTTTGAGCCTTTTGTAAACCTTCTAAATAAAGGTCCTGATGTAATTTTAGCTATCTGGATCCATTTTTGTAATGAATTAACTGGGCAATATTTAGAATTATCAAAGTAGGGTAGAGCCTTTAGTGTCCCTTCTCCAAATTGGTCTGTTTTAGATTTCTTTAAATTGATTTTAAGGCCCTCTGATACAAATTCTAGATCATCATAGTCTAATGAAACTATCTCATTTCTTCTAAAACCACCTGAAAACCCAATTAGTATAATTGATCGATCCCTAAGCTTTTTAATTTCTTCATTATTTTGTTCATCTATAACATTAATTATCTTTTTTAAACTATTGATTAATAAAGGTTTTTTACCTTTTTGAACGCTTCCTTTTCTTCTTTTAATGCCCATTATATTTTCAATAATTGATGGGTGTTTTGTATCTAAATAGTGACCTTTAAGCCTATGGATTACACCAATTGATACTAATCTTCGCTTTAAAGTACTCATTTTAACGTCTTTAATAGATAAATGAGTTAAATATAATGAAACTATTTTTGGTTCTGATGGAATAGATTTAAATCCATTTTGCGCACAGAATAATCCAAAATCATTAAAATCTGATTTATAAGCTCTTACCGTATTATTTGCCTTAGAGCTTTTAAGGTTTAATAATGTTTCTTTCTGTAATGCTTTTATGTCAGTTATTAATTCATTCATATATATTACTATTGATAACCATTAATTATCGTTAGTAATATATTAAGTGATTTTAAATGTCAACAGTTTAATATTTAAAATGTGATGGAAAACTTTGATGTATCTTTTGATGTGGATATTGATTATTTGTGTAATTATTTTTTTTATTCTTTTACCCAGGTCCTAAAATTTTGATATATTTATGAATAAATTAACAAATTCAATAATTTAATATAAATAATTAAACTAAATGATTAGAAAATTAGAGCAAAAAGATAAGGAAAATTGGGCTAAATTATACAATGGTTATGCCGATTTCTACAAAGTCCCAATGAATACGGGGGTTTTAGACACTCTTTGGGGATGGATTCACGATAAAAACGATATTGTTAACGGTATTTGCTTTGAATTAGAGGGTAAAATTGTTGGAATTGCCCATTATAGAACAATGCCAAGACCAATTAAGGGTCAATATATTGGTTTTTTAGACGATTTGTTTGTTGAGCCAGAATTTAGAGGTCAAAAAATAGCTCAAAAGCTTATTAGTCATCTAAAATCCTTATCTAAAGCCAATAATTGGAATGGAATTCGTTGGATCA
>JGI20155J14468_10001133_pt1 | contig 21330 bp, 19 predicted proteins | sample COG_05_FD_14468 | JGI IMG/M metagenome (IMG submission 14468) | reverse complement strand
ATCAAAAAGAATTTCCCGCAGGGTATTTTAATGCGCATAAAGATATTGCTTTTAACAAAAATGTAAAATCGAAAAAAATTAAATCTCTTACCAAAGTTGATTGGGTTAAAGGATATTCATTGGTTGTTAATATAAAAAAATTTAAAAATCTAAATATTTTTGATAAAAATTATTTTCTGTATTTAGAAGAAATTGATTTATGTAAGTCAATTCAAAATAAATCAGGAAACATATACTTTTCAAAAGATTTAAAAATTAATCATTTGGGGGCCAAAGGATCAACAGCCAGATCTTACCAAGAAAAAAAAGATATAAATAATCTGAGAAATTGGCATTACATGTGGTCTAGTTTTTATTTTTATAAAAAAAATTACGGCTATCTGTATGCTTTAAAAAAAATGTTTGGAAAATTTATTAGATCTTTAATGAAAGTAATCTTTTTCTCTCTTACTTTTCAAAATCAAAAAAAAACAAAATATTTATATAGATTTTTAGGAATTGTGAGTGCAATGATTGGTTTTAAAGCTAATTTTAGAGTTAAAGAATTTCATTGATCATTTTGCTTTTTTAACAAAATAAATACCAACAATGACAGCAATTAATGCTACCAAAATTTTAATAGTAATTAATTCTTTTAAAAATATATAACTTAATATTGTTCCAAAAATTGGTATTAAATAAGAAACTTGAGATTGAAAAATTAATCCATTTTTAACCAAAATTCTAAATCTAAGTAACCATGCTAAACCAGTTGAAACTAAGCCTAAATAGATTACTGAAATTGTAGAGTCTAATCTTGGATTTAAATCCCAAGGCTGTTCTATAAGAATAGATAGAGGTATCAATATTAAGACAGCCCAAATTAATATAGAGCCTGTAACATTTTCATTTTTTTTTTTACTTATTTTTAAAGTTAAAACTCCACCAACAACATAACAAGTTGAGCCCAAGAGAATTAATAAAGCAGAAATAAAATTATTTTCGTTAATTAAAATATTATCTGAAAATAAATATATTATTCCTGAGAAACCAATTAAAATGCCAAAAGTTTTAATGAAATTAAACTTTTCATTTTTTGTATAAAAATGCCCTAAAATTGTAGAACTTAATGGAGTAGTTGACATTAAAATTGCTGCAAGATTGCTTTGTACAGATTTTACTCCGTACGCTATTAAAAAAAATGGAGCAACTAAATTAATAAAACCAATCATAGCAAACCAATGCCAATCTTTTGAGAAAGCTTCAATTTTAATTTTTTTAAAATAACACAGTAATAAAACTGGAATTGCTCCAAAAAAAACTCTTAATAAAGCAATGGTAACTGGTCCATAAGAGTATGTTGCAATTTTAATATTAAAAAAAGCAGAAGCCCAAATTAATGCAAGAAAAGCTAATAACAAATAATCAATTAATGTAGGTTGCTTCATTCTATTATTTCTTTAATTGAACCATATGTTATTTTTTTTAAATCATTAAAATTTGTTTTAAATACACAATTTGGATGTCCTGCTGCAGCAAACAAAGAGTTAAATCTTTTTAGAGAATTGTCTATTAAAATATTAATCTTGTTTAAATGGCCGATAGGAGAAACACCTCCAATAGTGAAACCAGTGATATCCTTAACTTCTTCAGCAGTTGCCATAGATACATCTTTAATATTAAGCTCCTTTTTAATTTTATTTAAAGAGGCTTTTTTATCACCAGCAACTAAACACAATGTGAATGTATTTTCTGTTTTAAAAAGCAAGCTTTTAACAATTGCACCTACCTCACAATCTAATGATGAGGCAGCCTCTAAAGCTGTTCTAGCAGATGATTTTAATACAATAACGTTTTGCTTTGGGTCAAACTCTTTGAGTGATTTTTCAACTCTTTTAACCCCCTCTTTGTCTAATAAAGTCATTATTCAACTTTTACTTGTTAGTTTATTTCTAAGTTTAATTGTACAACTATGTAAAATTTGCATAGGTGTTATTAAGTAAAAGAGCNTTATTTATCANTCTTTTATTGGTANTACAATNATANNNNTTATATAGGAGAAAAAATGAGTTCTAAAGATGTTTTAAAATTTATAAAAGATAAAGAGGCAGAATTTGTTGATNTAAGATTNACGGACCCTAGAGGTAAATTACAACATTTAACTATGGACTGTACAATTGTTGATGAAGANATGTTAAACGANGGTGTCTTTTTTGATGGTTCATCTATAGCAGGATGGAAAGCTATTAATGAGTCAGATATGATTTTAAAGCCTGATACTTCAAGATTTTTTTTAGATCCATTTACNTCTCATAATACAGTAATACTATTTTGTGACATTTTAGATGCTGTAAAGAAAACTCCCTATGAAAGAGATCCTAGAGGAGTTGCAAAAAAAGCTGAAGAATATTTAAAGAAATCAGGTATTGGTGACAAAGCTTTTTTTGGTCCTGAACCAGAATTTTTTGTATTTGATGATGTTAGAATTAGCAATGATCCTAATAACACAGGATTTATTTTAGATAGTAAGGAAGGTCCTTACAATTCAGGAAAGGTTTATGAAAATGGTAATATGGGACACAGACCTCCAGTTAAAGGTGGTTACTTTCCAGTGCCACCTGTTGATAGTGAGCAAGATATGCGTGGTGAATATTTAAAGAGTTTAAAAGAAGTAGGAATTAAAGTTGAAAAACACCATCATGAAGTTGCTCCGAGCCAACATGAGCTTGGTATGTATTTTGGAACTTTAGTAGATCAAGCAGATAATGTTCAATTGTATAAATATGTTGTGCAAATGGTAACTCATTCTTTTGGTAAAACTGCAACATTTATGCCTAAACCTGTTGCTGGTGATAATGGATCGGGAATGCATATCCACCAATCTATATGGAAAGGAAGTAAGCCAGTGTTTTCAGGTGATGCTTATGCTGGTCTATCTGAAACTGCGCTTCATTACATAGGTGGAATTTTAAAACATGCTAAAGCAATTAATGCTTTTGCAAACTCAACAACTAATAGTTACAAAAGATTAATCCCAGGTTTTGAAGCTCCTGTTCTTTTGGCCTACTCTGCTCGAAATAGATCTGCATCATGTCGAATACCAATTACTTTAAGTAAAAATGGTGCAAGGTGTGAAATTAGATTTCCTGATGCCTCAGGAAACCCTTATCTAACTTTTGCAGCAATGTTAATGGCTGGACTAGACGGAATTAAAAATAAAATTCATCCGGGTGAACCTTTTGATAAAGATCTATATGATTTACCTCCTGAGGAAGTAAATGCTATTCCAACTGTATGTGGATCTTTAAGAGAAGCTATGGAGAGTCTCGATAAAGATAGAGATTTTTTAACTCAAGGAGATGTCTTTACTGATGATCAAATAGATGCTTACATTGCACTTAAGTTTGAGGAAATTCATAAATTTGAACATGCTCCACATCCTGTAGAATTTGAGATGTATTATAGTAGTTGATTTAGTTACTGTCTGGTTGTAGCAACTGTATCTTTGTTAACACCTTTTTTAACAACATAATCCTGTGTGCCGTTTGCACCTGTTTCCACTTCTTTACGAAGATTTTTAAAAAAAATTTTTTCTTTTAAAGAATCTTTAAGGTTTTTAACAAGATTTTTAAATTCAAATTTGTTCATAAGTTTCTTATACATCAGATATGCATTTAACGCAATACTGCTATGCAACTTATGGGGTAGTATTTTTAATCTATTTTAAAAGACTCTCCACAGCCACATCTCTCCGTTTCGTTGGGATTATTGAACACAAAAGTAGAGGAAAACTCCTCTTTTTTGTAGTCCATTTCTGTACCCAATAAATACATTACAGCAGCAGAATCTATAAAAACTTTGACACCTTTATCTTCAATAATTTCGTCATTCGGATTTACTTCTTTTGAATACTCCAAAACATAAGACATTCCTGCGCATCCACCAGATTTAACTGAAACTCTAACACCAACTGATTCTTTTTCAGCACCAGACATTATTTCTTTAATTCTAGATGCAGCATTATCACTTAATTTAATTATAGGGTTCATTATAAATTTAACTCCAACTTTGCAGCATCAGACATCATATCTTTGTTCCATGGTGGATCCCAAACAAGTTCTAAATCAACATCTTCTATTTCTTCAACTTGCATGGCTCCCTCTTTTACTTCTTTTGGTAAACTTTCAGCTACAGGGCAGTTTGGTGTTGTCAATGTCATTTTAATTTTTGCTTTATTATCATCAACTTTAACATCATAAATTAAACCAAGTTCATAGATATTAACTGGTAATTCAGGGTCATAAATTTTTTTAATTTCTGCAATTATTTTATCTTTTACTTCCATAAATATTAATCTTCCGTACTAATCTGTTTGCCATTATTTTCCATAGCTGAAACTAAAGTATGCCAAGATAAAGTAGCACATTTAACTCTCATTGGATATTGTTTAACTCCTGATAAACACATTAGTTTTGTTTTATCATCTTCTTTTAATAATTTAGTTTTTAATTCTGGGTTTTCCTTTATCATTCCTAAAAAATCTTCAATGATTTCTTTTGCTTCGTTATCACTTTTTCCTTTTATCAAATCTGTCATTATTGATGCAGATGCCATTGAAATAGCACATCCACTACCTTCAAATGATATATCTTCAACTTTTCTTTGATCGTTAAGTTTTAAATAAATATGAACATTGTCGCCACATAATGGATTGTTTCCTTTTGCGTCTTTATTAAAATTATTTGTTTTTCCTAAATTTCTAGGATTCTTTCCGTGTTCTAAAATTAGTTCTTGGTAAAGTTCTTTTAAATTCATTTTAAATCAAAAATTTTTTTACAGTTATTAATTCCTTCATTTAATTTATCTAAATCATCCTTTGTATTGTAAACTCCTAAAGATGCTCTTGCGCTTGCAGGTATATTCAACTTATCATGAAGTATTTGACAACAATGATGTCCTGCTCTAATTGCTACTCCAGTTTCATCTAAAATAGTTGCAATATCATGTGGATGGACTCCTTCAATCGTAAAAGATAATACACCACCACGCTCATTAGGGTTTCCAATTAATTTAACAGAATTATTCTTCTGTAAAATTTCTTGACCATATTCTATTAATTCTTTTTCGTGTTTAATAATGTTTTCAATTCCAATACTTTCTAAAAACTTTATCGACTGATCAAAAGCAATTACCTGGGCTGTTGCCATTGTTCCTGCTTCATATTTATTTGGTAGATTTCCATATGAAATTCTATCTTTTTTTACTTCATTGATCATGCCACCTCCACCTTGATAAGGAGGAAGTTGTTCGAGCCATTTTTTTTTACCGTACAAAATTCCTAGTCCTGTTGGTCCATACATTTTATGACATGAAATTGCATAAAAATCACAATCCAAATCCTGCATATCTAATTTAAGATGGGGCCCTCCTTGACATCCGTCTACCACAACAATTATTCCCTTTGAATGAGCTAATTGAGTAATTTCTTTAATTGGTAAAACAGCACCAGTGACATTAGATAGATGTGTTATTGCTATTACTTTAGTTTTATCAGTTATTTCTTTCTCTATGTTTTCAATTGGGATATCGCCATCTTCATTAATTTCAGCAAATTTTATTTTAACATTCTTAGATTTCCTTAAAAAATGCCAAGGTACATAATTTGAATGATGTTCTAGTTCAGTTATCAAAACCTCATCATTTGGTTCTATGACAGTTTGACCAAGAGTATTTGCTACCAAGTTTAAAGCTTCTGTAGCTCCTTTAGTAAAAACAATCTCATTTTTATCTTTAGCATTAATGTATTTTTGAACTGAAGATCTTGTATTTTCATATAAATTTGTCGCTGCTACTGCCAAATAATGTACACTTCTTCCAACATTAGAAAATTGCTTAGAATAAAAATCATTTATTCTATCTAAAACAATCTTCGGTTTTTGTGATGAATTAGCACTATCTAAATAAACTAGATCATTATTATGAATTTTTTCATCAAAAATCGGAAATTCTCTTTTAATCTTATCTATATTCATTCTTTTAAACCAATCATATTTTTAACTAAATTCTTAATTTCATTATCAGTGATTTTTTCAATCACCTCTAATACAAATCCATTTATCAAAAGTTCTTTAGATTGTTTGTGGCTAAGTCCTCTAGACATTAAATAAAATATTGAATTTTCATCTAGACTACCTGAAGCTGATCCATGAGAACATTTAACATCATCAGCATATATTTCTAATTCTGGTTTTGCATTAAACTCAGATGTTTCATTTAATAGTAAAGCTTTACTCAATTGATAACCATCTGTTTTTTGTGCAATTGAATTTACAAGTATTTTTCCTTGATATACAGCCTTAGAGTCTTTTCCAAGAACACTCTTAATTAATTGATAACTTTTTGTATTTTCTGTTAAATGATTAATCGTTGTTCTAATCTCGTGATGTTGATTATCTGTTAATGAAAAAATACCATTTACAAATGCTGATGAATATTTACCAATTAAATTACAATTAATTTCGTTTTTCAAAAAATCAGATCCTGCAGATAAAATAAAGGTTTCTGAAACACTGTTTTCGTCTTGGTTAATATTATTAAATGAATATTTAATATTATTATTTTGAATCTTATCAATTTTATAATTTTTCAAAATTGCATCTTTTTTTAAATCAAAATTGTAAAAAATATTTATAAAATTCTTTTCAGATGTATCTTTAAAAAAATCTACTAGTTTTAAAGAGCTATTTTTTTCTAACTCAAATTCTAATCTTAAATTAATATTCTTAGATTTAATTTTATTGTTACTTGTATGATAAACAATTAGTGGTTTGTTAAATGAATAGTTTTCTTTTACTAAAATTTTATAATTTTTGTCTATAAATGCATTATTTAAATCAATTAAAGAATTATTATTTTCAAGTTTGTCTTTTGGCTTGGTAGCTTCATTAATTTCTATTTTATCTTTATCTTCAAAAGCAAAATCAATTTTTTCAACCCTNCCATTTATAAAAACAATTTTGTTGTGTTCCAATTCATCTATAAAAACTGATGTATCAATTTTATTAGACAATGAATAATCATTATAAAAACTCAATTCTCCGATATTTTTTTTAATAATTTGATTCATGTCTGAAAATTTCCAATTTTCAAATTTTCTACTAGGAAATCCCTTTGCTATAAATTTATTTAAAAAACCTTTTTTTAAATCAACATCTCTTTCAGAAAAAGATGAAGCTTTAATAGTTTTTTCGAAATCTATTTTTATTTGTTCAGTCATTTAATTAAAATTTTCATACCCTTTTTTTTCTAACTCTAATGCTAGTTCTGGACCGCCTGATTTAATTATTTTTCCATTCATTAATACATGTACAAAATCTGGCTTAATATAATCTAATAATCTTTGATAGTGAGTAATGATTAAAAAAGAGTTGTCTTTATTTCTCAAAGTATTTACTCCATCAGACACAATTTTTAATGCATCAATATCTAAACCAGAGTCAGTTTCATCTAATATTGACAATTTAGGTGTTAGCATCGACATTTGTAAAATTTCATTTTTCTTTTTTTCACCTCCTGAAAAACCAACATTAAGCTGTCTGTTTAACTTTTCTTCATCAAATTTTAGTTCTTTAGCTTTTTCTTTTACAAGTTTTAAAAATTCGATTGCATCAAGTTCTTTTTCACCTCTGGCTTTTCTAACTGCATTTAAAGAAGTTTTTAAAAAAATATTTGTGTTTACCCCTGGAATTTCTAGCGGATATTGAAAGGCTAAAAATATTCCTTTGTGAGCTCTTTCCTCAGTTTCAAGCTCAAATAAATTTTTATTTTCAAATAAAACTTCTCCTGATGTCTCATAGCCCTTTTTGCCCGACAAAATATTAGACAATGTGCTTTTGCCTGACCCGTTTGGTCCCATAATAGCGTGTACTTCTCCAGGTTTAATATCTAAAGAAAGGCCTTTTAATATTGATTTATCATCAATATTTGCACTTAAATTATTGATTTTAAGCATTAACCTACGCTTCCTTCCAAGCTTATTCCTACAAGTTTTTGAGCTTCCACTGCAAATTCCATAGGCAGTTGTTGCAACACCTCTTTGCAAAATCCATTAACAATTAGTCCCACCGCTTCTTCAGGATTTAATCCTCTTTGTTGACAATAATGAAGTTGCTCCTCACTTATTTTTGAGGTGGTTGCTTCATGAGCTATGTTTGAGTCAAAGTTTTTATTTTTAATATAAGGAACAGTGTGCGCACCACATTTGTTTCCCATTAATAAAGAGTCACATTGTGTGTAATTACTAGAATTTTTTGCTTTCGAATTAATATCTACTAAACCTCTATATGTCATATCAGAAAAACCAGCACTGATACCTTTTGAAATTATTTTACTTTTAGTGTTTTTACCTAAATGAATCATTTTAGTACCTGTATCTGCTTTTTGGTGATTGTTAGTAATTGCAATTGAGTAAAACTCACCGATTGAATTGTCACCTTTTAAAATACAGCTAGGGTACTTCCAAGTTATAGCTGACCCTGTTTCAACTTGAGTCCAGGAGATTTTAGAATTTCTACCTTTGCACAGTCCTCTTTTAGTTACAAAATTATATATGCCACCTTTGCCATTTTCATCACCTGGATACCAATTTTGTACTGTTGAATATTTAATTTCTGCATCATCTAAAGCTATCAATTCTACATTCGCAGCATGCAATTGATTTTCATCTCTCATAGGAGCTGTGCAACCTTCTAAATAACTTACATAACTACCTTTGTCGGCAATTATTAATGTTCTTTCAAACTGTCCAGTTTCAGATGCATTTATTCTAAAATAAGTTGAAAGTTCCATAGGGCATTTAACTCCTTCTGGAATGTAAACAAATGAACCGTCAGTAAACACTGCAGAATTAAGAGTAGCAAAAAAGTGATCAGTTGTTGGAATTACTGATCCTAAATATTTTTTTACTAACTCGGGGTGTTTTTGTATTGCTTCGGACATTGAACAGAAAATTATCCCTTGTTTAGTTAATTCTTCTTTAAAAGTTGTTGCAACAGAAACAGAGTCAAATACTGCATCAACTGCGATTCCATTAAGTCTTGCTTGCTCTTGTAAAGGTATACCTAGCTTTTTATAAGTTTCTAAAAGTTTTGGATCTAATTCATCTAAACTTTTTGGTTTGTCTTTTAAACTTTTAGGAGCTGAATAATAATATAAATCTTGATAATCAATTTTAGGATATTTTGGTTTTTGCCAATTTGGCTCTTTTAATAGTTTAAATCTTTCAAATGCCTTTAATCTAAAATCTAACATCCACTTTGGTTCTTTTTTAATATTAGATATGAACTTTATTACATCCTCATTTAAGCCTTTTGGTGCTCTAATATTTTCGATATCAGTTGTAAAACCGTATTTATAATCTTTAAGATTTTCTATGTCTTTTTCTCTAGTATCCATTTTTAAACTCTTTTCTCGCTGTTATCTTTAACTAAATCCTCTAGACTTTTTTCATCAAAAAAATTATTTATATGGTTTTCAAGTTCATCCCAAAGATTATGAGTAAGACATTTTGTTGCTTTGCCATTGCAACCTTTTTTTGAATCTTTCTTGCATTGGACAGTTTTAACTTTTTCATCTACAGCATCAAAAATATTTGTAAGCTTTATTTCTTTAGCTTTTTTATTTAAAACATAACCACCTTGAGTTCCTCTCACACTTTGAACAATCTCATTTTTTCTTAGTTTTGAAAAAATTTGTTCTAAGTAATCTAGGGAAATGCCTTGTCTTAAAGATATGTCTCTTAGGGAAACTGGATTGATATTGTTGAATCTCGCCAGGTCCACTAAAGCCATTACGGCATATCTTCCTTTAGATGTTAACTTCATAAGTCCTTGATTTACTGGGTATATATAAACCTGACTAAAATAGTCAAGTATCTAATATAAAAAAAAGACTAACATTTTGTCACGCAGTTGTGATAAACCTAATTTTTTTTTGAGAATAATAATCAATAACAATTATGGACAATAAAATTTTAGAAATATTTATACCTGGGCCAGCTGGTAGGTTAGAGGCTAAATATTACAAAAGTAAAAAAAATACTTCCCCAGTAGCACTTGTTTTGCAACCTCACCCACAATATGGAGGAACGATGAATAATAAAGTCGTAGTTGAAACTTTTAATACCTTTATGGAAAATGATTTTTCAGTATGCAGAGTAAATTTTAGAGGAGTCGGTAAAAGTGATGGTGAATTTGATAATGGACAAGGTGAACTTGCTGATGCTGCAGCATCTTTGGATTGGTTGGAAAGAGAAAATTTTGATAACTCACAATGTTGGGTATCAGGTTTTTCGTTTGGATCTCTTATAGCAATGCAATTATTAATGCGAAGACCTGAAATTAATAGATTTATAGCGATATCTCCTCAACCAAATGTATATGATTTTTCTTTTCTTTCTCCATGCCCTACTTCAGGATTAATGGTTTATGGAAATAAAGACGAATTAGTTCCTCAAAATTATATAATAGAAATTGATAAAAGATTAAGTGCTCAAAAAGGAATTAAAGTTGAATTTCAAAATATTCAAGATGCAAATCATTTTTTTTCAAAAAAAGAAACAGCTTTAGTCAAAATCTTAGATAAGTATATTAAAAAAGAGACAGCTCTATACTAAAAATTTTCAACAATCTCACCGCCTGAAATTGACTCTTTGCATCCCGTTGTATTTGGAAATGTAATTGGTAGACCTAAGTAAGATCTTATTGCAAGATAAGCAAATGCTTGTGACTCAATAAAATCTCCATCTAGACCATGTTCATCAATCGAAATTAATTTTTTGATATTTAAATTATTTCTCAGAATGTCAATTAAGTATTCATTTTTTCTACCTCCACCACAAACCAAACAGGTGGATTTAGATAAAACGTCAAGTCTCGGGGTATAGTTTTTAATCATAAAATTTACTAAACCCTCTTCAATTAACTTTGCTGTGAGGTGAGTTAATGTAGCGGCTCCATCTTCGAGGGTAAGACCCCTTACAAATGAAATATCAAAGTTTTTTATATCAAGAGATTCATTTTTTAAGCTTTCTAAATTTAAAAAATTTTCTACTGCTTGATTAAAAATTAACTTATTCACATTTCCTGATCTAGCAATCAATCCATCCTTATCAAATCTATATTTTGAATTTTTTCTTATCCATTCATCTATCAAACAATTACCTGGGCCAATATCTTGCGCAAACAACTTATAATCTTTATCATCCGTTAAATCTAAGGGATAAAGTTTTGAAACACTTGTTGCATTAGAAATGCCTCCAATATTAAGAATGGTAACTGGCCACCAATTTAAATTTATATTCCTCACTAAATTTTGATGAAAAATTGGTGTCAATGGAGCTCCTTGACCTGAGTTTTTTAAATCATTTTGCCTAAAATTATAAACTACTTTCTTTTTTATCTGTTGAGATAAAAGTTTTGCATCACCCAGTTGAACTGAAAGTTTTTCATCTGCATTATGAAATATTGTTTGACCATGAAATCCTACTATATCTATCTCATGTTTAGGAAGTGATTGAGTTATTTCGTTAACTACTTTTGCGTGAAATAAAGTAATTTCTTTTTCAATTAAATTAAGCTCCTTTTCATAATTATTAAGGTCTTTTGAAGTGGTTATTTTATCCCTTAAATTTGTTAATCTTTGATAAAGATGTTTGTCATATTCAAAATACTGATTTTTCAAGCTAGTAATTGTACCTTTATCACCATCAGAAATAATTGTTGATGCGTCTACACCATCCATTGATGTGCCGCTCATTAATCCAAGCGATGTAAAAATCTTACCCATTCTTATTTTTTTTTAATTAAATTTGTATATTGTATAAGTATAAACTTATGAATAAATTTTTAAAAGAATTTAAAGATAGAGGCTTTTTCTACCAATGCACTAGTGAGAATGAGCTGTCTGAATTATTAAATTCAAAAAAAATTAAAGGCTATATTGGTTTTGACTGCACAGCTGAAAGTCTTCATGTTGGTAGTTTACTACAGATAATGTGTTTAAGACTATTTCAAAAACATGGTCACAAACCTATTGTATTGTTGGGAGGGGGCACCACTAGGATTGGAGATCCTTCAGGTAAAGACAAAACAAGAACCATATTAAGTGAAAAAGAAATAGAAAAAAATATAGAAAATATAGAAAAAATATTAAAAAAATTTTTGAATAGCAGTGATCCAAAGACAAAACCAATATTTGTTAATAATTATTCGTGGCTTAAAGGCTTAAATTATATTTCTTTTTTAAGAGATATTGGAAAACATTTTACAATAAATAAAATGTTAAGTTTTGATAGCGTCAAAACTAGATTAGAAAGAGAACAGTCACTAAGTTATATGGAATTTAATTACATGATTTTGCAGGCTTATGACTTTTTGGAATTAAATAAAAAAGAAAATTGTTTTCTTCAAATTGGTGGGTCTGATCAATGGGGAAATATTGTTAATGGAGTAGAATTAATAAAAAGATATTCGAATAAAAGCGTTTATGGCTTAACTACGCCTTTAATTACATTGGCTTCAGGTGCGAAAATGGGAAAGACAGAAACAGGAGCAATTTGGTTAGATAAAAAATTTTTATCACCATATGATTACTGGCAATTTTGGAGGAATACAGATGATAGGGATGTAATAAAATTTTTAAATATTTTTACTGATCTTGAAAATGATAAAATTAAAGAATTACAAAGCAACGATATTAATAAATTAAAAGTGATACTTGCAAATGAAACTACCTCAATGCTTCATGGTAAGAAAGCGGCTCAAATGTCAGAACAAGCTGCAAAAGAAGCATTTTCAGGAAATGTACTTGGTTCTAATTTGCCAACAATTAAAATTAAATCAAAAGATCTTGATAAAAAAGTTAATATCATAGACCTTATTATTTTATCAAAACTAGAAAATTCAAAAAGTGAAATTAGAAGATTGATTAAAGGAAATGGCATTAAGATTAATGATGAAATTATATCTGATGAAAAATTAATTATTGATGATAAATTTTTTAATAAAAACTATCTTAAGCTTTCTATTGGTAAAAAAAGGCATATTAAAATTGAATTAAATTAATTATTTTTAATATTTTCTAAAGTTCTAGTTATAAATCTTGGGGTTAATGTTTTAATTGGATTAACAGAAGTTTCTAACTTTTCAGGCGGACCTTTTATTTTAAAACTTACTCCAAAAACACCTTCACCCGTTTTTTTTCCTACTAGTATGTTGCCTAAAAAAGGGATTGAACCTATAACTTTATTTAGAGTTGTTGCAGGTATTAACGTGCCCCTTAAACTAACTAATTTATCTGATTCAACGTAACCTTCCATCAATATTGATATAGCAGGTCCGATAGCATAAATTTCGTTTATTGACATTAATTGATTTTTATTTGAAAAGTTCATTTCAAATTCATTGAACCTTATCCCCTCACCAGATAATACATCAGCTATGCCTTGTAAGGATGCAAGAGTTAATACCTTGGTCAATGCAGGTAGTTCTTTTAGTTTAAAATCATAAATTTTTATTACAGAATTAGTGTTATTACCTTTTGATATTGAATTAAAATCAAGAGAACCATCATCAAAGCCCTTAATAAACTTATAACGATCTATAAAAGGTTTTGCTTCACCTGAAAAGAGAGTTGTAATTTTTTCACCATTGACAGTTTTAATTGTAAGTTTAATTTTTTTTTTACTTAAAAATCTAGAATCTAGATTAGCTTCTGAAACCTTATTATCTTTCAAAATAAGAAATCCTTTTAAATTTTTTAATATATTATCTTTATCTAAATTGACTTTTTTTATATTTATATCAATCTTAAAATTTTCACTAAATATATTTTCATTTTTATTGCTCGATTTTAATAAATTTTCTATTAATTGGTTTCCATTGAAAGTTTCACCTTGCAAAATATAGTTTTTGTTTTTTTCAACTATTAAGATTTTATTTTTAATATTTTCTTTATCTGTATAATCTAAATCTATTTTATCTATTTTCTGAATTTTATTGCTGTTATTGAGTAATAAATTTTTTATTACAATATTATTATTTTTTTCAGTCAAAGAGATTTCTTTGAAAAGAAAATTTTTTTTTAAGTTTTTTTTCCCTATTATATTAATTTTCATGTTGGAATTATCTTCATTTTGATAATTCAAAATAGCAAATTTTATTTTATTATTTGAAATTTTTAATACAGAACTAAAATCAACAATTTCTTTTTGTTTTAAAATTTTATATTCAATCTTATCGTTTTCTTTTATTAAAAAATCACCCTCACCCTCTACTAGCAAAAAATCTTTTTTATATTCTAAATTTATTTTATGATTTTTAAAATTAATCTTATTTTCAAACTGAGGAAAAAATTGCTTTAATGGAAATTTGTTGGATAATTCTAAGTTATCTAAGCTAATATTTGATTTAACGATAACATCATTAAATTTAAAATTTTTATCTACATCAAACGAAAATTGACTTTCAGAACTTAACTCAATGTTTTCTAATTTAAGATTTAAATGTTGAGTGTCTATAAATTTTTTTAAATCATTTTCAGACAAAATAAGTCGTTTATTGTATGCTTTTCCACTTACAACAAACTTATCATTAAGATATTGTGATCTTAATTGTGGAATTAAAAATTTTTTGTTATTTAATAAAAATGAAAAATCATTTATTGCAAACTCATTTTTATTAAGATTGAAATTAAAATTCATTTTAGATAATTTTGCTTTTCTTAATAAATTAACATTTCCATTTTTGACATAGCCGTTAATATAAAAATTATCTTTTATTTTTCCCTCATTATTAAATTCAATATTAATATCGGCTATAAGATACCCACTTTTAATAAATTGCTCAGCAATTAAAAGTTTGGGGTCATTATTTAATATTCTAAAAAGTGAAATTAAATTTTTTACTTTGATTGGTTTAGTTGAAATTATCAATTTTTTTAATGAAAATTCATTACTTAAAATTGATTTCAAAGAAATATTAGACTCGATCTTTTCTAATTGTATCTCTCTATTTTTATATTTTAGATTTGTGCCTATAGTTTTTAAATTTAATTTAAATTTTAAGGGGTCTAAAATAATACTTACATCTTTAAGCTCTATTCTAAAATCTTTATTAACTTTCTCTAATTGATTTTGTATTTGGTTATTCAATTTATTTGTTTTAATACCAATAGTACTGAGAAAAATGATTAGAATTAAAAAAATTGATATTAATAAAATCCCAGTTCTAATAATTAAAATTTTCATTTTGTTTGGTATAAGGATTGTTCTAAAAAATCATCAATTTCTCCGTCTAAAACTTTGTCAGGACTTGTGCTTTCGTAACTTGTTCTGTTGTCTTTGACTAGTCTATAGGGTTGAAGCACGTAAGATCTAATTTGATGACCCCAACCTATTTCTGATTTTGATGCTTCTGCATTTTGATTTTTTTGTTCCTTTTTTTTAATTTCAAAATCATAAAGTCTCGCCTTTAACATATTCATGCAAGTTTCTTTATTTTTATGTTGAGATCTTTCATTTTGACATTGTACTACGATTTTTGATGGTATGTGTGTTATTCTCACAGCACTGTCAGTAGTATTAACGTGCTGTCCTCCTGCTCCGCTTGATCTGTATGTATCAATTCTTAAATCTTTATCAACAATTTCTATGTTGATATTTTCATCTACAACTGGGTATACCCATATACTTGCAAAACTAGTATGTCTTCTTGCACCGGAATCAAATGGGGATATTCTCACTAACCGGTGAATACCTGATTCTTTTTTTAACCATCCAAAAATATAATCACCTTCAATTTTAATGGTAGAAGATTTTATTCCTGCCTCTTCTCCTTTATGCTCACTTATTAAATTTGATTTAAAATTTTTATTATCAGCCCACTTCATATACATTCTTCTCAGCATGTTTGCCCAATCTTGACTTTCAGTACCCCCAGCTCCAGCATGTATCTCTATATAGCAATCTAAAGAATCTGCTTCATTAGATAAAAAACATTTTATTTCATTTTTTTTAACTATATTTTTTAAATTTTTAATATTCTTAAAAACTTCGTTTTGTACATCAATATTTGATTCTTCTTCTGCTAATTTATGTAGATCATTTATATTAGTTAATTCATCAACTGAACTATTTAATGAGTTAATCAAATCCTCATATAGTTTTTTTTCTTTTAAAATTATTTTTGATTTTTGTTTATCTTGCCAAAAATTTGCACTAAGCATATTTTTGTTATGATCTTCTAGTTTTGAATATATTTTATTGTTTTCAAAGATACTCCTTAACTCTTTGGTTAATTTTTTCAATTTCTTTTTTAATGTTTAAGAATCTATCTTCCATTAATAAAACCTTAATATATTATTTGAATCTAATCTATTATTATCTGAATATAAAACTTTTCCATTCACTACATTTTTACTTTTATAAGACTCTACTATCATATTTTTTGACGTAAATTTTGCTTTTTCACCAGTTAAAGGATCAACAACCATCATTGTCATATCCTCAGGAACTTTAAAGGGTCTTGCTTCAGATTTTTTTACAGCTTTTTTTATAAAATTCTCAAATATAGGCAGGGCTGCTTTTGATCCTGTTTCGTATTTTCCCAGAGAACTAGGATTATCCATTCCGACATATACTCCTATAACTAGATTTGAAGTAAATCCAACGAACCAAGCATCTGTGTTATCGTTGGTTGTTCCTGTTTTACCTGCAATATTTAAATTCAACTTTTTTAATTTTTTTCCAGTTCCTCTTTGAACTACTCCTTCTAAAATTGATGTTAATTGATAGGCAGTTTGGGGAGATATTACTCTTTTGTAGCTATCTTTAATCGAGGGATAGTCTTTACCTGTAAAAGAAATTTTATCACAGTCAAAGCATTTTCTATTATTATTATTAAATATTGTGTTTCCCTCACTATCTTGAATTCTGTCGATTAAAATAGGAGTAATCAATTTTCCACCATTAACAAATGACGAATATGCTGAAGCCAAATTTAATAATGTTGTTTCTCCTGAACCAAGTGAGATAGACAAAAGTTTTTCAGGATTTTTATAAATATTAAGATCTTGTGAAAATTTTGCAATTTTATCTATTCCCAAACTTTGGGCAATCCTAACGGTCATTAAATTTCGAGACTTTTCAAGACCAACCCTTAATGTTGATAATCCATAAAACTTTTTTCCATAATTTTGTGGCTTCCATTTTTTTAAATCAACTCCTTGATCAAGTACAAGAGGTGCATCTAAAACTAATGATGAAGGTGTGTATTGATTTTCTAAGGCTAGCGCATATATAAATGGCTTGAATGCAGAGCCAGGCTGCCTTAGAGCTTGTGAAGCTCTATTAAATTCACTATTTCTAAAACTAAATCCACCACTTAAAGCAAGTATTCTACCGGTATAAGGGTCAATTACTACTATGCCTCCATTAATTTTTGGAAGCTGTTGAAGGCTATAAAAATTATCCTCTATTTTTTTTACGTAAACAATATCCCCAATTTTAAATAAATCTTTAAATTCTTTTTGTGTCCAAGATATATCCTTATATCTTATAGTGCCTTCTATTTTTTTTTCCGTTTCAATATCAGCATTAAATTGATTAATATTTTTTATAATAGCCAACTGCCAATTAATTGATTTTTCTAATTTATCTTTTTTTTTGATTTTACTAAACCATTTATCTTCAACGTCTAAATTTAAGATTGGACCTCGCCATCCTTTTCTTCGATCATAAGCAATTAATCCTTTTCTTAACGAGTTTGTTGCTATTTTTTGTAATTCTAAATTAATTGGGGTATTAATATTATACCCTTGCTTGTAAACTTTTTCATAAGTTAATTTTTCAATGATATTTTTTCTGACATCCTCAATATAATATTGTGCGTCTTCTAAAAAAACTTTTTTAATTTTCTTCAAATAGATAGGTTGGTTTTTATAAAGTTGGTATTTTTCTTTATCTAAAAAATCATTTTCATAAAGATTTTTCAATACTAAATCTCTTCTGAATTTTGCTAAATTTAAATCCTTGTAGGGATTGTATCTACTAGGTGCTTTCGGTAAAGCAGCCAATAATGCTGACTCCGAATAATCTAGCTCTTTAATTGATTTATCAAAATATTCTAAGCTTGCTGCTGCTACACCGTAAGCACCGCTCCCCAGGTAAATTTGATTTAAATATAATTCGAGAATTCTTTTTTTAGAAAGTGCTCTTTCAATTCTAAATGCTAAAATTGCTTCTTTAATTTTTCTATTAAGACTTACTTCGTTGGTTAATAAAAAGTTTTTTGCAACTTGCTGAGTGATCGTTGAGGCTCCCTCAAGACGTTTTGAGGTCATTATATTTTGAATATTATTTACAATAGCTCTTAAAATACCTTTTGCATCTACACCAGGATGAGAAAAAAAATTTTTATCCTCTGCTGATAAGAACGAATTTATAACGTTTTCTGGTATTGCGCTATATGGAACAAAAATTCTTTTTTCTTTAGAAAAATCTGCTACTAAATCGCCATTGCTTGAATACATTTTGCTAGAAACAGGTGGTTTATAATTCTTCAAAAATTTATAATCTGGAATATTATTTGAAAATGACCATAAAATACTGAAGATTAGGATTGACGATATCAATAATAGACTCAGAACTACTGTAAAAATATTCTTAAATATCTTATTCATTTTAGTTTCATTATATAATGGAATTTGTTAAAGATAAGGCATAATTATTAAACAAAATTTTTAATGCAAATAAATCAAATGAAACAATCAAAAACACAAATATGGAAAAAAATTTATATATTGATGCATCGCATCCAAATGAAACTAGAGTTGTACTTAAATCAGGTAATAACATCGAGGATTACGAGTACGAAGGTAAAAAAAATAATCTAATTAAGAACAATATTTATCTTGGCAAAGTAAGTAGAATTGAACCATCTTTACAAGCTGCATTTATAGATTTTGGAAGAGAGAGACATGGATTCTTATCTTTTAATGATATCCAGTCAGATTATTATCAGATTCCAAAAAGTGACTTAGACAATATCAAACAAGAAGAGAAACTGGAAAGAGAGAATTTATTAAAAGAAGTTGAGGCGAAAGAGGCTGAAAATTTAGCTGAAGGTAACTTGGAGGTTGATGATCCAATTGAGGTAGAAAAAGATGACAAAAATCAATCAGAAGTTTTAGAAAAAGAAAATCCAAAAAAGTCAAAACCGTTTAGGTTTAAAAGGTATAAGATTCAGGAGGTAATTAAACCTAACCAAGTTATTTTAATTCAAGTTATTAAAGATGAAAGAGGTCAAAAAGGAGCTGCTCTAAGTACATTTATATCTATCGCAGGTAAATATATAGTTTTGATGCCCAACACTCCAAAAGGAGGCGGTATTTCACGAAAAATATTTAATCCAGCTGAAAGAAAAAAAATAAGAACGATATTAAATGAAATTGAAATTCCTAAAGAAATGGGCCTGATAGTAAGGACTGCAGGCAGTAACAAAACTAAAAATGATATTAATTTAGACTTAGAAAGTTTAGTAAAAACTTGGAACCAAATAAAAGAGAATGCTATTAACTCCATTGCACCATCATTAATCCATCAAGAGAGTGAAATTATAAAAAGGACTTTAAGAGATATATACGATGAAAATACTAAGGATATAATCATTGAGGGTAATGAAGGGTACAAAAAGGCTCAAAATTTTATGAAAATGATGATGCCTTCACATGTAAAGAAAATAAAAAAATACAGAGGTAAAGTTCCTTTGTTTATTGAAGAAGGAATTGAAGAAAAACTCAATCAAATATTTGAATCTGAAATAAAATTAAATTCTGGTGGGTATCTAGTGATTAATCCCACTGAAGCCCTAGTATCGATTGATATTAACTCTGGAAGTTCTATCAAACAAAAAAATGTAGAAAGTACAGCTTTAGATACAAATTTAGAAGCAGCAGAAGAAATTGCCAGACAAATAAAAATTAGAGATCTATCTGGACTTATCATAATAGACTTTATTGATATGTTAAGTTTTGGAAATAGAAGAATGGTAGAAAGAAAACTTAAAGAAAAATGTAGGTTAGACAGAGCGCGAATTCAGATAGGCAGAATTAGTAATTTTGGATTACTTGAAATGTCACGTCAAAGACTTAGGGAAAGTGCCGTTAAATGGAAAGTTGAGTTAACTGATGAGTCTTTTGCTCAAAAATTATTAAAAATAGTTGAGCTAAAAGCAATTGTAAAAAAATCAAAATTTGTTGAACTTAAAGTTTGCAAAAAAATATCTGATTTCTTAAAAGAAAACTTTGTTGAAGATTTAACTTTTTTTGAAAATAAAAATAAAATTAAAATTGACATTATTACTGACAATTCACTAATTATACCTGAATATATTATTGATATTAAAAATAAATCAAAGAAAACTGTAGAATTAGTTGAATATCATGAAAATTTAAAAAATCTTGATCAGCAAATTAAAGAAGCAAAAATTATTGATTTAAAAACAAAAAAAAAATTTACTAATAAAAAACCTTTTAGAAAAAAAAAATTTTTTAAAAAGACTAAATAACTCCTTTGTTTGGAGATGATGGATTCCCCATTAAATTTTTTTTAATTCTTCCTGATAGGTAAGAATATCTGCCTGCAATTACCGCATTTTTAAATGCCAAGGCCATATCATAAGGTTTTGTTGCTTTTGCAATTGCAGTATTTACTAAAACACCATCGCATCCTAACTCCATTGCAATTGTGGCATCTGAGGCCTGTCCTAAACCAGCGTCAATTATTAGAGGCAATTTAGTTTGAGCTCTAATAATCTTAATATTAATTTTATTTAATATTCCTAAGCCGGATCCAATTGGTGCTGCGAGTGGCATTATTGCTGAAGCTCCTACATTTTCAAGTCTTTTTGCCATTAAAGGATCATCATTACAATATACCATTACTTTAAAGCCTTCTTTTGTCAAAATCTCAGTGGACTTCAGTGTTTCAATCATTTCAGGAAATAAATTTTTTTTATCACCTAAAACTTCAAGTTTAACTAATTTCCATCCACCTATTTCTCTGGCCAATCTAAGTGTTCTAAGCGCTTCTTTAGAATTAAAACATCCAGCAGTATTTGGTAAATAAGTAATTTTTTTTGGATCAATGTAATCCATTAATAAAGGTTTTTTTTTATCCGTAATATTTACTCTTCTTACTGCTACAGTAACTATTTCTGCTCCTGACAATTTAATTGCCTTAGCACATTCCTTCATACTCTTGTATTTTCCTGTACCAACAATAAGTCTGGATTTAAA
>JGI20155J14468_10001132_pt1 | contig 21352 bp, 15 predicted proteins | sample COG_05_FD_14468 | JGI IMG/M metagenome (IMG submission 14468) | reverse complement strand
ACAGCAACTCCTCGGACGCGTTGGATAAGATCCGATTCGAAGGCTTGACCGATAAGAGCAAGTTAGAGTCGCAGGTACGACGACGCAGAAATCAATTAAAACATTCTTCCAAAAGCTTCTTTTTCCTTCTTTTTGCTTCTTTTTTTTTCCTAAAAATTTTTGCTGACATTTTCGTTCTCTTTCTCTCTTACGCGATACGAATGACGTTCAACGACATAACAGCCGGAATTATTCATCCATTTAATCCCAGACAAGACGAACAACACCATCTCAATCATCGACTCCGGGGTTGGGATGACGAAAGCGGATTTGGTGAACAACTTGGGGACGATCGCGCGATCCGGGACGAAGGCGTTTATGGAAGCGTTGACCGCCGGCGCGGATATTTCCATGATTGGCCAATTCGGCGTTGGTTTTTACTCCTCGTATTTAGTCGCGGAGAAGGTTGTCGTGTATACCAAGCATAACGACGACGATGGGTACAGGTGGGAATCCCAAGCTGGCGGGTCGTTTACGGTGACCAAAGACGCCGACGCGGACGCTTTGGGGAGAGGGACGAAGATCGTTTTGCACTTGAAGGACGATCAGATGGAGTATTTGGAGGAGAGACGATTGAAGGATTTGGTGAAGAAGCACTCGGAGTTTATTTCCTACCCGATTTCGTTGTGGACGGAAAAGACGACCGAGAAGGAAGTTTCCGACGACGAGGAAGAGGAGTCCAAAGAAGGCGAAGAAGAGGAAGGGAAAATCACGGAGATCAAAGACGAAGACGAAGCCAAGGAGAAGAAGAAGAAGACGGTCAAGGAAGTCTCGCACGAATGGGCGATCATGAACAAGCAAAAGCCGATTTGGATGAGAAACCCGGAGGAAATCACGAAGGACGAGTACGCCGCGTTTTACAAGTCGTTGACGAACGATTGGGAGGAACAGTTGGCGGTGAAGCACTTCGCGGTGGAAGGTCAGTTGGAGTTCAAATCAGTTTTGTTCGTCCCGAAGCGCGCGCCGTTCGATTTGTTCGACGGGAAAAAGAAAGCGAACAACATGAAGTTGTACGTGAGAAGAGTGTTCATCATGGACAACTGCGAAGACATCATCCCGGAGTATCTCTCGTTCGTCAAGGGTATCGTCGATTCCGAGGATTTACCGTTGAACATTTCTCGCGAGATGTTGCAACAAAACAAAATCTTGAAAGTCATCAAGAAGAACATCGTCAAGAAGTGCATCGAGATGTTCAACGAAATCGCGGAGAACAAGGACGACTACACGAAGTTTTACGAAGCGTTCGGGAAGAACTTGAAGTTGGGCATCCACGAAGACACGCAAAACAGAGCCAAGTTGGCGGAATTGTTGCGATACAACTCCTCGAAATCCGGCGAAGAGATGACGTCGTTGAAAGATTACGTCACGCGCATGAAGGAAGGGCAAAACGACATCTACTACATCACCGGCGAAAACTTGAACGCGGTCAAAGCCTCGCCGTTCATCGAGAAGCTCAAGAAGCGCGGCTACGAAGTCTTGTACATGGTCGACCCGATCGACGAGTACGCCGTCCAACAGTTGAAAGAGTACGACGGCAAAAAGTTGGTCTGCTGCACCAAAGAAGGCTTGCAACTCGAGCAAACCGAGGAAGAGAAAGCGTCGCTCGAAGAAACCAAGGCGAAGTTTGAAAACTTGTGCAGAACGATGAAGGACGTCCTCGGCGACCGCGTGGAAAAAGTTGTCGTTTCCGACCAACTCGTCGACTCGCCGTGCATTTTAGTCACCGGCGAATACGGATGGTCCGCGAACATGGAAAGAATCATGAAGGCGCAAGCCTTGAGAGACAACTCCATGTCCGCGTACATGCAATCGAAGAAAACGATGGAGATCAACCCGGACAACGCCATCATCAAGTCCTTGCACGCTCGCGCCGAATCCGACAAAGGCGACAAGACCGTCAAAGATTTGGTCTTGTTGATGTACGAGACCGCCATCTTGACGTCTGGTTTCTCCTTGGACGAACCAGCGACGTTCGGCTCTCGCATCCACCGCATGATCAAGTTGGGCTTATCCATCGACGACGACGACGACGAGGAAGGCGACGACTTGGCCGACTTGCCGCCGTTGGAGGAAGACGTCGACGAAGGTTCCAGAATGGAAGAAGTCGATTAATTTTAATGCACGACAAAAGCGGAGATCGAGGAAAGAGGAAGCGAATCATAAAAGAGAAAGCTTACTACGAACGAATAAAGAGGAGGTTGAGGAGGAAAAATACACGAATATATACACACACAACGGAAAAAGAGAGAGAGAGAAAGAGAGAGAGAAAGACGCCGCGATATCGCGAAGGGAGATATACTACGCGTATTTAGAGAAGGCGTTTTAATACATAAACACCTCCTAAAACTGATACACTTAAAAACGAAGACACGAAACCCCTTAAAAAACGCACTAAAGCGCACGCGTCGTCGTCATCACAGGTGATGACAATAATAATGACGACGACGACGACGGCGCTTTTATTGAGTAGTATTCGCCTTATTTTTTTCCTTCATAAAGAGCCGCGTCTGTCATTTTTTCTCCCCACAACACATACTCCTCCTCATTAATTCGCGGAAACAAACGCGCGCGCAAAACGCAACACGCGCGCGAGAAAGAGCGAAAGAGAGAGAGAGAGAGAGGCGTTCTTTTGCGTTGAAAGTGAGCGCGAATACTTTTGTGGTTGTCGTTGTTGTTCGAGAATAAGTACACATGAGCAGTCACCCAGGGGGCGCTTCCGGGGAAATGCAACAGACCAGGCACACATCTTTCACCAAGCGAGAGTACGCGCAAATGAAGCGAGAAGTCCAAAAAGTCGTACTCCCAGTCTCGGTGGCGATATGGGCGACCGTGTGTTTCGTCGAGATGCTGAGAACAGATTCCGACGACGACTCTTACGATGCTACGAATACCAACGGATCGATGGTTTCCTCTGCCTATAACGAAAAGGCCACCGACTCGACGAAAACGAAAATGATTGGAAGCGTAGAAAATGCATTCATTTTTGTCCTCTTTGTCACCGCGGCGACGTTTGGTCTGTATTTATTGTTCAAACACAGATGCGGGTCGGTGATTTGGGCGTACATGGCATTTTCTGGGTTTAGTATATTCGGCGTTTTAGGCGCGACGGTGGCGCTGCAGGTGTTGCGGAGGTACGAGATAAACGTGGACGTTGTTTCGTTCGCGTTTTATACGTGGAACGTCACCGTGGTTGGCGTTTTGAGCGTATTCTTATGGCCTGGGAGTTTACGCGTGAAGCAAGGGTTTTTGGTGTTGATTTCGGTGATTGTTGCGTATTATTTCGTGACGCAAATCGCAGAGTGGACGACGTGGACGATGTTGGTGTTTATGGCGATTTACGATTTGTACGCGGTGTTGACGCCAAACGGGCCTTTGAGGAAGATTGTAGAGTTGAGTCAAGAGAGAGAGGAGGCGATTCCGGCGTTGGTATACGAGGCGAGAGGCGGTAGTAGAAGTGGTAATGGTAGCAGAAGACGGAGGAGGAAGAAAAGTAACAGTGAACGGCAAGGAGACGACGCTTCGTTAGACGGAGACTTGTCGTCTTCGCCCGAGAAGGACGCAGTCGGGGAGAAAACATCCCTCTTAGGAAGAGGAAGCAACGGTAGTAGCAAAATAGAAACCGCGCCACTCCTCCAACGTTTCGACGAGAACGATGACGACGACGACGACGACGACGACGAAGGCGACCTCCCGGAAGGCATCAAACTCGGCTTGGGCGATTTCATCTTCTACTCGGTCCTCGTCGGCCGCGCGGCTATGCAATCCTTATTCTGCGCCGTCTTTTGCTACGTCGCCGTCATCAGTGGCTTAATCGTCACTCTCGCCGGTTTAGCTTTGCACAAGGCCGCATTACCAGCGTTGCCAGTCTCCATCGCGCTCGGCGTCATCACCTTCGTCGCGATTAAATTTTTGATCGAACCTTTCCTCGTCTACGAGTTTGGCCGCGACGCGATGGAATCGATTCCGGACGATTACAACCCCGGCATGAGTAGTAGTACGAGTAGTATGAGTAGTATGAGTAGTAGTAGTAGCAGCAGCAGTTACTCGCTGTTAGGTCAATCCTCCTCTTATTGGCCTTTGCATTAGGAGAGAGAGATAAAGTGTTGTAGTTTTATCAGTTTGTTCCACGAGGTTCCTCGTACTTTTGACTCCATTAAAAAATACTGCACCATCGGACAATTAAATTAAACGGAGATGCCACGCGCTCGAGGATTTCATGCGCTTTGTTTCTCCTTCCTGTGCTTCATTCGGGTGGTTCTCGCCATCGCCCCGCGCGATTTATCAAACTTTCAGGGTTTGTACAGCTGTCCCGTGGGTGCTTCGATTGCCAGAGTGAGTTCTGTTTCGCAAGTGCAAAAGGTCGTGAAAAATGCAAAGAAAGTGAAAGCCATCGGCGTCGGGCACTCGTGGTGGCGCGAGAATTTCTGCGCCTCCTCGTCGTCTTTATCGTCGAACGAGGGAGAGGAAACGACGATACCTCTGGGAGGCGCTCGTGGGATGCGATACGTCGGAGAGATTAACGAGAGAGAGAAAACGGTGAAAGTTGGATGTGGGATAACTATTCGCGACCTGTTGGACTCTCTCGAGAAGAAGGGATACGTGTTACCGACGTTTCCTTGGTACATCGATCAAACGTTATGCGGTGCCATCGCGACTGGATCCCACGGTTCTTCTTTAAAGTTCGGCAGTCTTTCGAGCGAGAAGATGTTGTTGGAGATGGAAGTCGTCCTCGCGAACGGCGAGTTGAAACGGTTGACGCGAGATAAAGATCCGGAGTTATTTTCGGCGTTTAGTGTGAGTGTGGGTAGGCTCGGGGTTATCGTGAGCGTAACCGTGCGAGTGGAGGAAAATTCAAGGACAGAAAGGCACGTGAAAGTTATGAGCGCGGAAGATTTAATCGAGGAGTTGGACAGAGCCGGAAAGGAGTTCGCGGAGAACAACTTTACTGTGACGGAATCGCTGATGAACCGATTGGACACGACGCAAAGCTTGTGGTTTCTAACCCGAGGGTCGAGTAAAAATGCCGCTTGGCGAGCGACGCACGTGACGAGACCGAAAGTGGCCCCGGTTCCCGGTTCGCCGTTTTACGAAGCCGAGAGAAAATATTGGGAGAAGAAACGAGACGCGTTTGTCGCGGCGAACGAAACGCCTGAAAGCGCCGCGCAAAGGTCACTCGGACGATTCCAAGAGAGAAGATGGGTGCGAGAGTTAGACAGAAATACAGATGGAAGCGAAATCTCCACGCCGAACGTGCAAACGTATTCGAACATTCGTTTCGATCGTCAACCGAGAAGAATCGAACGGCGAGGTGAAATCCCTTCGTTGGGCCTTGCCGCCACATCCGAGATGGTCGCGTATTTGCTCGAACGCGACTGGCTTCCTGGACCGGATTTTTCCAAACGAGACGCGCTCGTCTCGCAACGATTCGAAATGTCCTACAACGCCCCGGACGCAAACATGTACGATCAGTACGAAGTCGCCGTACCGTTAGAAAAAGCTGCCGAGTGCGCCGGAGAGGTTTATAAAGAGAGCGGCAAAATATTCGAATCAACCGGCGATACCGTGGCGAGAAGTGGTTTTCGAGTCCCAATCTTGTTACGATTCGTATCCTCGGAGCCGGAAAATCTTCTTTCCCTCTCCTACGACGGACCAAAAGTGTACTTTAACTTCGAGGACTATCTCAAATACCGCTCGCCATCCGCCTCGGAACCGAACGCCGCCTTCCGCCTCGTCTCCAAAGTCTTCCACTCCTCCAAATGCTCTCACGGTCGCAACCACTGGGGTAAAACCAAAGACTACAAAACGTTACAATCTGTCTCTCAGCCATTGCACGAACAGTTCAAATCCAACTGGTGCTCGTTCGGGTGCGTCGCCAAACAGCTCGACCCGGATCGAAAGTTTGAAAGTTTGTTCCAGAAAGGATGGACCTGGGACGAGAAAGCTTTGGAGTGCGGATGTAAATCATCATCATCATCGTCAAAATTTACATACGACCACGTGAAATGCGGGGAATGGTGCGGCGGAGGTTCGTTCGCCGAATAAGAAGGAATAAAATGAAGAATACGTGTCACGTGTTTACTACGCTAGCGAGTGCATATTTTTTGCCTCTTTTTGCTTGCAAAGAAGAACCTAATGGATAAAGAAGCAGATTTTTCTTCACAACTTAAACACGCGCGCATATACACGCAAAAACACACACACGCACGAAACATCGACATGTTCGCAACGACACCTTCCGTTTCTTGTGCTTTCACCGCTCGAGACTCGAGAAGAGCTTCTTCGCAGTCCGCTGCTTCCTCTCGGTGTTCCTATTCCTCTTGTTCCCGAAGCGGCTGCGGATTTCCACTTCTGAAAGTCTTTTCCTTTGAAGGTGCGCGAGGGATAAGGAGCGATAGAGGGAGTATTACGAGCATCAAAAGAGAAGGAGGAGCACATCACCACTCGTTCTCGCGACGACGTGAAAAGAAGAGCATCAGTATCAGTAAACGACGACGACAAAGAGAAAATGGGTTGCTGTTTTGCCCCAAAGCAGAAGCAGATAAAGAAGGCGAGAAAGAGCAACCGAAACGTTTATCGAAGAAAGAAGCGGAGGAAGCCGCACGAGCCGCGCTGATGGGCGCCATCGGGAACAAGAAAGATAAACTGAAAGCGTTCGATAACGGAGGGAGAGGCGGCGGTTTTTTCAATTTCGGCGGCGGCGGCGGCGGCGGCGGCTCCGGCGACGGCTCGAATAAAGGGACTTTGCAAGTCCTCTTCCTCCTCTTTTGCGTCGTGTTTGTCTTTTACGGGTTGAAACCTGTGAGCGCGATGTTCGTGAACTTGATTTATTACGCGTTTAAAATTCCAACCGGACGACCAGGCGACGAAGAACCGGAGGATGCGTTGAGTTACGCATCCGGGAAAGCAGGGCAGAGCGCGGATGCTGACGTGATCAGTAAATACGGAGGAGACGACGACGACGACGACGACGACGACGACGACGACGAATAACTCATAAATAAAAGCTATAGCCAAGAAAGATACTACTAACAAAAGGGAAGGTCCTGATGATACTCACGATACCAAATTTATACACTACTGCTCCCATTATCCTCCGTCCCTGGTCTCCGTATCTCTCGCTTTTGAAAAGTCATCTCAGAGTGCAAATCACCTCATTAGTATTCAAACACCCAAAACACCTCCTCTCTCGCGAAAACTCCGCGACAAAATACACACAACTACTCCTCTCGCAATAATGGTCAAACACGTGGAATCTGCGGATGAATTTCTCGCGCTCAAGAAAGCGAGCAAACCGGTACGTGTATCTCTTTGATCATCTCTTTTTCCCCAACGGTCTCTACACAACAGTCGTTTTGTGTTTGAAACGCTCTCTTATTCTCTCGTTATATCTCTGCTCTGCGACGACTTTTGCGCGCGTGCTCTCACTCACTCTCGTACTTTTACGATCGACGAGATGTGAAGAGTGCGATCCTTTCGCGCTCTCGCCGCTGACAAACTCATCTCTCTCTTTCCAACAACATTTCGAACATTTTGATCTGATTTTCCCCGACAAGTTATTGGTGGACTTCACGGCAACCTGGTGCGGCCCGTGCAAAGCGATCGGCCCGTACTTCGAAGAGCTCGCCGCAAAGTTCCCAGACGTCACGTTCGTGAAAGTAGACGTGGACGAATTGGACGACGTCGCGGCGTCGTGCGGGATTTCAGCGATGCCGACGTTTCAGTTGTACAGCAACGGGGTCATGGTGAAGGAGATGTGCGGCGCGGATAAGGCGAAGTTGGAAGCGTTGGCGAACGAGGCGAATGAGTTGTAATAAATGAATCATTATTAGCGTCATCATCGTGCGTTGATTAGAGAAGTATTCTTTTAATAACATATATATATATAATAAAATATATACCACGTGGCGGTACGATGATATCGAGTCGCTTATTTTACTTTGGCTGCGGCACTTTGCTACCACCACCACCATCACCGTTGCCGTCGTCGTCTCCAGGCGGTCCGCCCGTGGCCCACCCGGGCGGTAATTGCCCACCACCGCCTCGTCTCGGCGCCGTCGTCGGTGTCAATAAGCGCTCGTCTTTAAACTCCACCTGACTCTCCGCGTCTCTCAAAAAGCTACCAAACGCCACGGCTTCTAAAACCAAACGTCTTTGCGCGGCATATGGTAACGTCAACGTTTCTACGTCGTTGTTTGCCACCACCTCTCGAACTCTTTGCATGAGTTCCTCCGGCGTCGTCGCGTTGTCGCCGACGGCTTCCATGAGTTCTTTTTGCAATTCTTCTAAAGATCCGAAAAGAGCGCCGGTTTGGCGTTCAGCTAACGCGACGCCTTCTAAAGACACGATTCGAGCGGTTTTGGCCAAAATCTCCCCGTTAAACGTTTGCACGTATTGCTTCAGCGTCAACTTGCCGGTTTCCGGCGTGTCCACCCGTTGATTTTGATTGTTTCTAATCTTTGCTTTTTCCTCCTCGCTAAACCCGCCGAAAAACTCATCTCCGGCGTAATTCGTCGGATCGTCCTCGGCTTCGTCCATGGAATCCATCGCCGACGCCGCGTTGAACACATTCTCCAACGCGATAGCAGAATCCATTGGATTTTGCGGCAACGTCCCCAACGCTCGATCCAGCTGAAACCTTTTATCCACTCGCCTCACGAAATACCCAAACATAATCGACGCCGCGTACACTTGCGCCGCTTGCAGTTTGCTCATCCTCACCAACTGACTCGGCCACGAGTTCGCCGCTTCCGGTCCTAACGCCGCCATCAAATGGTCCCGAACCATTTCCAAAGCCTCGCTCGAGTGCACGCCCGACGTCAGTCTGCTCAAATCGATGGATTTAAGAAACGCGTCGTCGTCCAAGGGAGGGAGCATGTCCACGCCGGACGTTAAAAACTGTGTTCGTTTTTGTCGTTTAATAAAAGCGACGAAAGCGATTGAGAAAGAGAGAGATGAATAATAAGAGAGAGGTTAGTACACACACGCACACAAACATCATCAATCCATCGTCATCGTCATCAAGAGAGAGAGAAAATATTTAAACTGTTTTTGCATCAATTAATTAATAGTACCTTGTGTATGATCGAAGCGTACATCGCGTCTTCCACCGCTCTTCTGCGGTCCATTCTTTTGATGTCGTTGATTCGTTTGTACAACGTCAGCGACATCTCGGAATCCTTGGAATCCTTCTTTTCATCGCTCTCGTTCATCATCGAAGACGAAGACGAAGAATCGATCTCGTCGCTTAACTTTTCCAAAACGGATTCGATCGCCGCTTCGAAGCTTTGCGGTTCCGTGGAGAGGATGTATTCGAGCATTTCTCCGTGCGGGGACGTCGGCGTGGCCGGCGCTAAAGAGAACGACTTATTCTCGTCTTCGCCCTCGTCGTTGGACGGCGAAATAGCATTCGTCTTCGCGCTTCTTCTTTGACGAGGAGGGTGCCTTCGTCTTTGCGTCATCTGATGTTTCTTCTTTAAGAGCGCTTTAGCGGAAGGAGGAGGCGCTCTCGAAGAGGACACGGCGTATGAAGCGACGAAGGACGGTGCGAATACCGACGAGGACGGCATGGTATTAATTTCGCGAGCGTTCGTTTATGAGTGCGCGCGCTGTTTTTCCGCGTAAAAATGAAGCATTTTCCTTGCAAGGAAAATGCTTCATAAAAGAGAACTTAATAAGCTCTCGCTTAACCGCATCTGGAAACGCTTCTCGCGCGAAAGAGAGCGAGCGAGAGAGAACTATAATGTCGACGATGATCTGTTCTCGTCGAGCGATGGAAAGGGCGCTGCTTTTGAAAAGGAAGAGCAGCAGGTTTACGTCCACTTTCGCGTCCAATTCGTCGTTTTCCTCCAAAGCGCAACAACGAGAAGACGAAGATGAAGCGCAGCGAGGACACCGGCTGGGAGGAACAATAACGACGACGAGTGCGCTTCCTTCGCTTCGCTCGAGGATGAAACACTTCGCGAAAATCGTCCACCCGGATATTCTCGGACAACATTTTCCAAGAGCGAACGCGATGCACGAATCAGAGGACAAAGAACGGAAATACGTCTTGGAGAATAACCAAAACGCGTTGGCGGAGTTGAACGCGGTGCTGGATTCAATCACGAAGGAGAAGAAGTTTCCCAAGACTGGAGTGAAGGTGATTATTGCGGTTTTGTTGTTAAAGGCATTTTTCTTGTCTCTCGTCGTCGTTTCTTTCTCTCTCGCTCTTTGTCTTTGTCGTCTCGGATGGATGTTCGTTCCGCTTTATGCGAGCGGATGTTCGCGTTCGCGCGCGCTCTGTCTGTCTGTCTGTCTTGTCTCTGTCTGACGCGTTTCTCTCTCTCTCTCTCTCTCTCTCTCATAACAGAGGCTGAAGTTTTATTACGTCACGCGGGAAAGGTCCGACGTCGTCGAAAAGAGGATGATAAAGAAAGAAGGCGAAGGGAAGGAGGAGGAGGAGGACGAAGGCGAAAAGGAAGACGAACTCGTCTTGCGCGAGGCCAAATTTACGCTGAAAACGAACGGCGGGGACTGTAGGAACGTGCTGAAGCAAAGTTTGCGGAAGTTGTTCGCGGAGGTTTTGGAGACGAGTACGAGTGAAGGCGGCGGCGGCGGTGGTAGTAGTAGTAGTAATAAGAGGAGCGGGAAGAAATCTAACAACAACTCTTTTTCTTCTTCTTCTTCTTGTTCTTCTTCTTTGGGCGATTTTACGTGGGAAGCGTCGGATTGGGCGAACGAAGGAACCGAAGAGGAGCAAGAGCGGGAGCGGTTTCACGAGGAAAGGGAAAGGCAAACGGAGGAGTACGAGAGAATGGTCGCGAAGAGGGAAAGAGAGGAGAGGATAAACGGTAGCAGTAATAGTAGTGATAGTAATAGCCGAGAAAAAAGCTCTTCTTCGCACGCGTCCGAAAAAGAGATGAAACGAGAACAACGGCGACACGAAAAGTTACAACAAAATTTGCGAAACATGGACCCGTTGTTTGAAGGCATCGCGTTTGTCCCGTGGTTGCCGGAAAACGAGGCTGGAAAAAGTAGAAAATTAAGCGTCGCGAAAGAAGTCGTTCCAAAGTTGCAAAAGAACGGTTGGAATTTGAAAAAAGAGAGCTTGAAAGAGGTGTGGCGAGGGCAACGAGACCGGGCGGTTTTGTTAGAAGGTTTGGACGGAGCGAGTGCAGCGGCTATGCACGCGATATTGAGGCACTCGGAAATCGCGGAGAAGCAGTTAGGACCGCCGGTGATGAATAGCGCGGATACGTTCGAGTGGTTCGATTGATTGCTCGCTCGCTTGCTTGTATGTTTCGTATCTCTCTTCTTCAAATATTTCGTTGTATTTATAAAAAAGGAATGTAATGTGTATATCAAAAAGTAAAGCTTGGGTGCGAGTACAGCAACACGTACGACTCTCTTTCAAACTTTTCAGTTTCGTTTAATCGCGCATTGCCGGACGTGCCCACGATGTCCTCGTCGTATATAGTCCACGTTTCTTTGTTGTGAACGTTACCGAGTTCGAGGACTTTTTTGTTTCGCACGTGGAGTAGCGTTCGACCTCCTTCTTCGTCTTCACCACAGTGCGAGAGAACCGAATGTAACGAATAAACCCCGTCCCCTATATCATTGGTAGTTGTGGTAGATGCGCACACCTCCGGTGGAAGGGTGTGGTTGGACGATTTTGGCAACAGGGAAAGAGGAAGATTTTTTGGACACGAGACGCGCCAACACACCTTGCGTCGCTCGTTGACGCTCGGATCGTCTTTCCTCTTCATCCAGACGAAACGGTTTACATGCACGAGTAGATATCTCGGCAGCTGCGTCAACAAACGCGTTTCTTCCGCGACATCTGCGCCGCACTTTGCGCACCGGTGCTCGATAACTTTCGTCTGAAAATACTCTCTCAGTTGCACCTCCAAAGGGTGATGCCGCAACGCGCCATTCGCGCTATTCAACGAAGGCATGTCGAGAGATAAGTGCATCATAGTCTCTTCGCGAACAGAGACGTCTTGACACGCAACGCATTGCGTGCGAACTTCGCATCGCATCTCAAAGTTCCGTCGCGCGGGGCACCTGGTTTCGTAGACGGATAGGTTTTGGCACGCTTCTTCTTCTTCTTCTTCTTCTTCTTCTTCTTCTTTCGGTTTCCATAACGCCTCTTTTGCGGCCATTTCTTGCGCGACGATTTCACCAAAGTTAAGTGGCGCTTCTGATTCTTTCTTGTCCGCGTCTTTTGTCGTCTCTTCCTCTTTTGGCGCCGTTTCCTCTACCTTTTTCTTCTTCTTCTTCGGCAACTTACCGACTCGATGCGCCTCTACCATTTCCTCCTCTAAAGTCTCCAACACGCCCAAAAGGATCTCTCTCGCATCGCTCGCCTTCTCGCCTCTCTTTATTATCTTCACCCTTTTCCATCTTTCCTCAACTTTTCTCGCCACTGCCATCGCCGCCCTTTCTTTCTCCTCGCCGGCTAAAGTGTCCGCGCAGTAAAAAGCGTCGTTCGACGACGACGCCAACAAAGCCTCGCGCAAGATCGGAAAGAACCGCCCTTCTTTCCATAGATACGCGCTCGCGATGATCTCCGGATCTTCCTTCGAGTCTTTTACAAACGCATCCACGTGTCGCAGCATCGTCACGACAGCCGTCCACGCGACATCCGGGTGCTTCGAATCGTCTTCTTTGTCTTCGTCTTCCTTCATCTCAGAGGTCGTTTCGCCTCCTCCTCCTGCTCCTGCTCCTGAGTCCGCTCCTTCGCTCAAGCTCTCTTTCTCTTCCCTCACAGGACGACGACGAAGATAAAACTTCTTCTTTTCGCCGCTCGTACCACCGAACGCCATCGTCGCGTTCCTCCTCTTCTTTATCGCGTTTGGTGTCTTCACGCACTGTTGTTGTTGTTCTTCGTCCTCTCGTCGTTTCTTCGCCGCTTTGAAGGTCACGTTTACGAACGGGACAAAACCTCTTCTCTCCTTGCGTTCGCGCGCTGTCTTCTTCATTTTGTGTGGAAGAGCACAGAACGCGTTGTTCGATTCTGGACGAAACGAGTGGATTCGATGTTCGCGTCGTCGTCACCTTTGGTCGTAAACTCGCGCGTATTCTTTCGCGTATTTTCTCTGCCGCTTTTTGTGTGTTTCGCGTCACAAAATATGTATCACCACACGTCTTCTCTCTTTGCGAAATGAGTTTTAACGAAACATGAAACCGTACGCGCGGAACGAAAACTACGCGTTCCTTTCCGGGTGCACGATCACGACGACGACGACAAAGACCGATGCTTCATCGTCTTCATCCGCGCATTCACGAGGAAGAAAAATCATCGATTTTTTTCCAATCAACGACACGTTTTTGCACGTCAGCGAACAAGTCGCGGTGGTGTCGATTGTCTCCGCGGTGTTCGTTTTAGTGGACGTCGGGAGAGTGAGAGCGAAAGAGGTTTTACTTTGGAGCGTTTTGAGCGCGATGGTTGGGATGGTTTGCACGAGAGTCGATGATGCGGACGAAGCTGAGGAGGACGAGAAGAAGAAGACAAAGAAGAAGTCAAAAACGAAGAAGATGTTACGGAGCAGCGAAAAGCATCGTCGAGATCATTTCGTGACCGCGCTGAAACGCCGAATTCGGCTCGGCGTCGGTGTGACACTCGCCGTGGCGATATCCTCTCCGCTCTTTCTAACGATGACGGCGTCGGTGTCCGACGACACCGCGGTGGCGGTTTCTGGAATCCTCGCGTTTGTCCATCTCGCGACGCACGATTATCGCGCCGAGAGCACGAGTTTAGGCAACGCCTTGGAAGGAGTGAGTCTGGTGTCGGCGATTTTCAGCGCGAGTTTAATGGCGAGCCGTTTGAAGACGGTTTTGGACGCGTTCGCGTGCGCGTTGTTGGCGGTTGGCGCGTTTACGATGTCCATGCCGTTGCGGAGGCAGTGGCGAACGAGGGAAAAAAGCACGTCGTCTTTCGCGACGACGGTTTCGGCGCACGGTATCGCCGCGTGGATGCTTGAAATGATCGACTCTAAGTTAATGATCGCATATGTTATTACAATTGGACTCTTTTTAACGCTCGCGCCGCTTTCGTTCGCGTTCGCGCGACGGACGTTAAAGATGAAAATCGAAGGTCCGTGGGCGGAAGCGAAACCGGAGAGTTGGACCTCATGCGATCCTCGGTACGACGCGCCGGGGTGCCAATTTTTAGACACATTTTAGCCAACGCGCCGTCCAGAGGGAGAGAGGGGCGATAGATAGATACATGAGCAGATAGATGGATAGATTTTAGTGGTACTTTATGTATGTTAGTTCTGTATGAGAAAGTCTTAATTTTAGTCAGAAACGCTTTTTTTTTCACAATTGTTAAAAAAAAAGTCAACAACAACAACATAAAAATTCGCATGGTTTCTCCTCTTACTTAGATGACTTTCGGATCACACATCAACCGCGCGATGTGCGTGGACTACTCCTCCGCGTTTCTTTTCGTGTACGTCTCAGTGCTCGGCGTGTTTTTTAGACGAAAACATGGAGCAGGGGTTGCGAACGCGGAGGAGGTTTTTGATTCAATTCCGACGAATGTTTCTTCCTCCTCTTTTTTCCCAACGGATCCGATGTCGCCGATGTCGTCGATGCGGCAGCCGATGGCGGATCCGGCAGAGATTCCAGAAGCCGCGCAGAGTGTCCTCGCCTCGCACCCAACCTACGAAGAGCGCTGTTTCGACACGCCAGGGGACGGGAAACTTCCGTTCTGTTGGTATTGCGATCCTTCGCGGTGCGCCAAGACCAAAAATTATGAAAATCCGGATTTAGCGAACACGGAATGGTGTCCGTCCGAAGCGTGTAACGGATATAACGACGCAGAGAAGTGGGAAGGGTATAATTTTGGATGCGGGTTTGAACGAAATTGGTGCGAAACGGGCACTGGTTCGGAGACGAAGTCGCAGTGTCAGGAGAAGTATCGGCGCTCGGAAACAAACTGTAACTGCGATCCGGAGAATCCAGTCCAGTGTCCCTCTTCGTCTGCGCANCCGTNGCCGCCACCGTCCCCGTTNCCACCTCCTTCACCACCGCCNNTTTCGNCAAACACAAATGGTAACGATGGAGGCGACAGCTCGTTCACAAATGTGGAGGTGACAACCATCGACGACAACGACATCGACGGTTTGTTTTCATCTCCGCCGCCGCCATCAAAAGACGCTTCTTCCGCAGACTCTGGATTTATGACACCGTCCAAGCTTGGCGGCGCTGCCGTGGGCTTAATCGGTATTTTCTTCCTCGCGGCGTTTGTTGGGTACCGGAACTATATTTGCGCAAAGATCATGCCCAAGTGGTACAAGAATAACGCGAATGTGAACGCGGCGACTTCAGACGAAGAGAACGTGCCCCCAGAGTGGGTTTCGAATAAGTCCGCCTCCAAAAAGAACAAGACGAAAAAGAAGAAGCGCGCCCCGACGACGAAAACGGTCGCAAAATGAGAGGGAAGATGTTTGCTGTGTGTGTGTGTACATAAATACCGTGTGATTTTATTATTTATATGAAAATGAATTAAAATCTTGTGTGATGTTGTTCTCGTCTTTCGTTGTTTGCGGCAAACGAGAGAGAAAGGCGGCGCGAAACACCGCTTCATTTCGTCGGTTAGTCACTCCTCTCTCTCTCTCTCTCTCTCTCACGCCCCGTTTCTTTTTTGTTTTGCTAATATTGATTGCTATATGTGTCCTTTTTATTCTTCTTTTTCTGTATTTTATATGTTTAATATTGTGTTGGGTAATGTTGATGATGTGTATTGTGTTCATCGTCATCAATCTGTACTTTTACTTTTCCTCGTCCTCCTCGTCTTGCTCCGGCGACATGTTCGGCGCTTGCGGAGAATATTGCGGTCCGCTCGGAGAGTAAATCGGCGACGTCGGTGAAGCTGACGGCGATAAAGTCCCTCCAGTTGGCGAGTATTGCGGCGACGTTGGCGAGTACGCCGGCGACGTTGGTGAGTACGCTGGACTCGTCGGTGAATACGCCGGCGACGTTGGCGAATACGCCGGAGACGTCGGCGAATACGCTGGACTTGTCGGCGAATACGCTGGACTCGTCGGCGAATACGCCGGAGACGTCGGTGAATACGCTGGGCTCGTCGGCGAGTACGCTGGACTCGTCGGCGAATACGCCGGAGACGTCGGTGAGTACGCCGGGCTCGTCGGTGAGTACGCCGGGCTCGTCGGCGAGTACGCCGGGCTCGTCGGTGAGTACGCCGGGCTCGTCGGCGAATACGCCGGGCTCGTCGGTGAGTACCCTGGACTAGTTGGAGAATACCCTGCACCACCCGGACTGAATCCAGGCAAACCAGCACCACCTGCACCACCTTGACCGTAATCATAATTCGCCGGCGAGAACGCCATGCTCGCATCGAATGGCGAACGCGCCGGGGAGATCAAGAAGCTCGGAGATCTCGCGCCGACGCCGCCACCCGGGGTCATCACCATCTCTCTACCCGGCGTCGCGCTCGTCATGCCAGCACCGGCACCTTGCGGATTCCCGAACAAGTCCAAGTCAATGGCGTCTTTCAACATCTCTTCGTTGAGATGCAGACCGAATTCACCCGTACCGACTGGACAGAATTGGCCGAGCATGATGTTTTCACTCACGCCAGTCATTCCATCTCTCTCCGAAAACGCCGCCGCTTCCATGAGGATATCGACGGTTTCCTCAAACGAACATCGCATCAACGGACCAGTTTCCGCGCGGTTAATACCGTGACGAGTGATGGACATCAAATGGCCTCTGTACGTCATTACCTCGACGAGAATCGCCAAATGTCTGTAGTTGACGTATGAACCGTCGAATTCGATGACGCCTCTGAGTTCTTTCAACAACGCGTTTCGTACGGCTTCGATACCGAGGATGGTGATCACTTCCACGAGATGGTTCGAGGTTGTTCTCGAAAAGTCAACGTCTGGGTGCGCCATGACTTCGAGCAAGTTGCACCCTTCCGTATCGAGCATCCACTCCGAGTGCTTTTCAAAAGTACCCGTGGCTTCGTTGAGTTGCGTCGAATTCGCCTCGCGGATGAACACTTTCTTAATGTCCGGAATACCTCGCAACGCGAGCGTGGATAATAACTGCGCTTCGATGCGTCTGAGGAAGACTTCGTCCTCAATGACACCTTCGTCCGCATCGGCAGCTTTGCCTTCTGGCGTAATTAACCGCAAGCGCAAAATGAGCTTTTCGCTGTTATCATCGTTGAAAATGACGTGAATGTCGTCTTGGAACTCCTCGGAGATTCTCTCCGCGACGTCCGCCATGGACAATTTCTTATCGACCATCATCTCTCGGTTCAATTCAATTCTTAACAACCACGGAGAGATTCGGTTCGGGTCAATTTCCTCGTCCGGCATTTCGTAATAGGATTTCACAAACTCTTTATCGAATGGGATCACCGTATCTTGAACGTCAGGGTCGTACCAAATTTCAGTCATCGCAGCTACGGAAGCTAACGTGGTGTACTCTAACGTCGCTTGTACATTCTTCGCGTGACCACGATCGCTGGCTAAATCTTTCCGTAAAGCAATCGTCAAAGATGGCGTCTTAATTGACTTGGCAATGTTGATGATTTCTTTTAATCGAGGGACACCCAAGGTGACGTTCTTGGCAGAAACGCCCGCAAAGTGAAAAGTGTTCAAAGTCATCTGCGTCGCCGGTTCCCCGATGGATTGCGCGGCTACGGTACCAATACCATCGCCCGGTGGTGCCAAGGCTTGTTTAAATCTGGATTCGATTTCACCGATGACCCAGTTAAACGCAGAGACGCCGAGTTTGTGTTCCTTCATGACGCGTTTCGTTGCCAAGCACGCTCTGACTTGCGCGTAAAACAAAATCGTCGCATTTCTCTGGGCTTCAATCGATAACTCGTCTTTACCTGGTACGACGATGAGTTTGGAAAGCAAATCGCGGACGCACGTGATGATGTAATCTGGATCTAACTCGTTTTCCATGAACGCCTTGGTGTCTGACTTTTTCGGGTTGGCGTATTCTTTTTGCGCGTTCCAGATGATTCTCTTCAAATTCACAGGCAAGTGCACGCCTGGATCGCCATTCGCTAAGGTGTAACGCAAATTGTCTCGATCTGAGAGTAACGTTTCCCACTCGAGATCCAATAACTGTCTTTTCTCTTGATCGCGAGAAATCGCCTCGGCTCTTTCGTCGCTCAACCACCCGTCGTTCCATCCCGGAACGTCCGGGTCCACGCGAAACTTCGCCTCGAACTGCGCGTTGGATAAACGCAACGTGTCAACCTTTTGCGATTCAACAGCCGTCGCGTCCATACCATCTTCCCCGTAAAGAAATTGAATGACATCTCCGACGGAATTTCTGACCGTACCGTCGTATTTTACGATGACGTCTTCCATCGCCTTGACCAAACGTCTCTGAATGTAACCGGTTTCGGAGGTTTTCACCGCGGTATCGATGAGACCTTCGCGGCCACCCATGGCGTGGAAGAAGAATTCTTGAGGGGTCAACCCTCTTAAGTACGAGTTTTCGACGAAACCTCGAGACTCGGGACCGAAATCATCCTTGGAAAAATGCGGTAAACTTCTGTCCACGAAACCGTACGGGATACGTTTTCCTTCGACGTTTTGCTGACCGACGCACGCGCACATCTGCGAAATGTTTAAGAAAGAACCCTTAGAACCGGCTTGCACCATCATTTTAACGTTATTTGAATCCTTCAAAGAAACTTGCGCGGCTGTGCCGGCATCGTCTCTCGCCTTGTTCAAGATTTGGTTCACTTTTTGTTCAAACGACTGCTGCATCGTCATCCCCGGTTGCGATTCCAACTCGCCGTTTTGTGCGAGTTTGATCACCGCTTTAACATCACTCTTCGCCTTGGTGATGGTATCGTTAATAGTGCGCATGGTACCGTCATCGGCAATCGTATCGATGATACCGCACGTAAAACCGTGGTGTAGAAGCCAATAATTGACGAGTCGTTGAACCTCGGAAACGAGATTTCTCGCCGCCGTCGGTCCCCACTCTTCCCACGTGACGTGAATTAAACCGCCACCGCCAGATCCCATGGTTTTCTTACACAAAGTACCGGTAATTAATTCGCCTCGTTCGATCCTCACCCCGGTATCGTCTACGCTGAAATCTAAATCATCCGCGTCTCTGGCCCACGAGGACGTGCGAATCAAGTTGATGTGCGGAAGCATCATCGATAACACTTGCTTCCCGGTCCACAACGGCTCTGGTTTCAAAATCGCTGGTTTCGGCACTTTCCCGTCCCAGTTTTCCAACCACATGATGATGTTCATGAACACGTCTTTTTTGATGAACGTTTCTCGAGAAGTCATTTTTCGGCACCCCAAAAGCGTATCTTGCACGATGGCCATAACCGGCTTGTTCGCTTGCGGAGATACGATCATTTTCGGTACCATCATCAACTCGGCAACTTCCGCTCTCGTTTCGTACGATTGCGGCAAGTGCATGTTCATTTCATCGCCATCGAAATCGGCGTTGTACGGAGGCGTCACGGAGATGTTCATACGAAACGTCGAGTACGGCATGATGCGCACTCTGTGTCCCATGATACTCATTTTGTGCAAAGACGGCTGACGGTTAAACAAAACCACGTCGTCGTTCTTCATGTGTCTTTCAACGCGATACCCAAACTCCAACTTCTTCTCCGACGCTTTCTTCAAAAATCGCAAATCCAAACGTTGGCCGTCTTCGCGAATGATGTACTTGGCGCCCGTTTCCCCCGGCGGTGGGTGCGGTCCATTCTCCACCAATCTCGTCAACTCGTCGATGTTGTACGGCGTAACTGTTTCCGGGTACGTCATATTCAAAGCAATCGACCACGGAACGCCGAGTTGATCCAACATCAAGTTTGGATCGGGCGTGATGACCGTTCTCGCGGAAAAATCAACGCGCTTCCCCATCAAGTTCCCTCGAATTCTCCCGGCTTTCCCTTTTAAACGTTCCGAAATACTCTTAATCGGTCTCCCCGATCTCGTCATCGCTCTCGGTTGCCCAGCCACCGTGTTATCCATGAAGGTCATGATATGATATTGCAACAACTCGGCAAACTCATCCACCACGTGCGCCGGCGCCCCGTTTTGTTCTTGTCTCTGTAAGTTCTTATTCGTTCGAACAATCTCCATCAATTTCACCGTCAAATCATCCTCGCTTCTCGTCGAGGCATCGAAGGATACCGACGGTCTCACCGGCGGCGGTGGAATCGGCATGACTTGCAAAATGAACCAATCCGGTCTCGCGTGTTCTGGGTCTAATCCCAGCAATCTACAATCTTCGTCCGAAATATTCTTCAAAATCTGCAACGCCTTCTCCGCGGTAATCACCACTTTCCTCTCCCCACCGTCCGGCAACAACTCCTCGTCGCACTTCTCAAAGTTCGCGGTAATCTTCATCCCTTCGCACCGATACGACGGTTGCGCCGTCCCGGTGTGCGGACACTCCGTCCTGGTCTTGCACGCGTCCGTCAATTTCTTTAATCGATGTTTCGGGTTCTGAATCCGCATGATTTGGTTAAACCTCGCGTCNGTNTCCGGATCCAACAAAATTCTCGACGAAGAATATCCCACGCACCTCAAAACCTTCAACACGACGTTTAAAAATCCGTGATGATACACCGGTTTCGCCAACTCCAAGTGTCCAAAATACCCCGGATTGTGCACCGAATCCGCCCCGTCCGTTTCACACACCGTCCCTCTGTCCATGGTCCCCATCCGAGGGTCGGACAAACCGCCTCTCTTCGGTTTGCCCTTTTCGTACGTTTCCGAGGTTTCGATTTCGCACACCGACATTTTTCGCTGTTTTCATGAAGAAAGAGAAAGAGGGAAAGAGAGAGAGAGAGAGAGAGAGAAGAAGAGAATTAATGTCAATAATTTGTGATCATCGCGTTTGTCAGCAAAGAGAGATTGTTGATGAAGAAAAAAACAGCGCGCTCGGAATTCGAGCGAGGAATTCGAGCAGATGACGACGTCCTTCTCTCGTGCCATTTTGCGCTCAAAATCTCACTTAAGAGTGTTTCCACGCGCAGAAGAGGAGCCACGCGTGTGAAATCTTCTTTCGAGCATTTCGATATCGTCTCGCCAGCGCGTACCGCGCGAGCGAAAGATCAACACGACTGCTCGACCGAGAGAACATCCCGCGACAGGACGAGAGAAAAAGAAAGAATCGCGCTTTGAAATCATCAATTTGTCGGCCGATGATGATCACTCGATTTTCCCTCCAAATCATTTCTTTAAGAGAAAGAAAGACAAGTAAACTCACGATTTCATCCGGCGATAAAACGCCAAACTGAACGGTTTTCACCCGTTTCAGTTCCGCGGTCGAGTGCGGGAAGCGGTCTAACACG
>JGI20155J14468_10001131_pt1 | contig 21372 bp, 9 predicted proteins | sample COG_05_FD_14468 | JGI IMG/M metagenome (IMG submission 14468) | reverse complement strand
TTGGCCGTTCAACAGTGCTTCACGGAATCGAGCGACGGCGATTGCTCGTGCTCGACGACGTCGTGCGGTTCGGCGGCGCAACACATTTCAAAATGGAACACCTCCGGCATCACACTGATGAATAATTTGTTCAAAGATAAAACGACGTTTAATCAAGATTTAAGCGGGTGGGAGACCGCATCGGTGACGCGCATGGACGGTTTGTTTCACAACGCGAATTCGTTCAACCAAAACATTTCGAGTTGGGATGTCACTCAAGTTCGCGATCTTCACGACATGTTCAACGGGGCGTCGTCTTTCGACCACGATATTTCCGGATGGATTCTCCCAGATAATCCAACGTCCACGGACATGTTCTTAAACGCGGACGCGTTCAACGCTAAATTTACGTGTACCGGCGGCGTTAATGGACCGCCATCGACGTGTTCGCCGAAATAGATATACACGTGTTTACTCTACAAAACCTACCGCGATATACGAGGAAGGAGGGAAGGCTTTAACAATCGCCCCAAACTATTTTATAAAATACTAAATAATACATCATCGACGAGCGCGTACGTTCCTATACATGCCGCCCCCGCGCCCGCCAATATTCTCTTCTTCTTCATCATCATCTTCGTCGCTCACCCAATCTCTTTCGCTTTCGCGGTTGGTACCCATCGTCGTTCTCATCGCCGCGCTTGCATTTTTGCTCTTCCATCGAACGAGAAACCCATCCATACTCGCCGAGAACAATTCGCACTCGCGGGCGACAAACTGCGCCGAAGTCACTCGGTCCGCGTGACACTTCAAGCGCTCCGAAATCGCGCCGGTTCGAGAATCGTACACGAGTATCGACCCGTCTTGCGAAGGCACGAAAACGTTCACGCCGTCTTCCGAGCACGACATGGTTGTTGAATACCGATACTGCGCCGACGCCGCCGACGCCGTCCCGGCACCAGCTGTAGAACCCCTACCACTGCCGCTACCCGTGTTCATCGCACTTACGCCGCTCCGAGCATTTTGTGTCGTCATCGACGACGACGAATTCGAAAATCGTTCGAATTTTGTCGCGTCGCACCGACCGGTGCGCAAATCCCACTCGCGAACCCTCGCGTCGTTTCGGAATCCAAACCCTTTCGTGAAAACCGAACGACCGTTTGGGTGTATCAATACGCTCTCTATCCCATCCGCGTGAGCCCTCGCGTTTTCGTCGTAAAAATCTATAGGTTTCCTCAAACTGCTCCACGACCCTGATGTTCCTAAACCTTCGGTACCGCCGCCGCTTCCGCCGCTATTACTCCTCCGCCTATCCATGCTAAACAACGGCGCCGCGCACCGCCGAGCGTCCCAAACTGCACATCGACCCTCAAACCCGCACGTAATCACAGAAAACGCGTTCTCTTTCGACCAAGCGGTCTTAGAACACCCGCCCGGATGCGCTTTCGGTAACGTCATTCCCACCACGTTACTCCCGGGATCCCACAATTTCACGTCCGGCGCATCCGTCGCCACCGCGACTAAATCGTTATTCAAATGACTCGACAAAGACAAACTCACGTCCCGTATTCTCGAACCGAGCGCGACACCACTCCTTCCACCTCTCCCAGAATCAACAGACGACGCGTACGTCGCCGCCACTTCCGCGCGACTGGCGTCCCACAACTTCACCGTCCCGTCGAACGACGCGCTAAAAAACGCACTCGCGTCCTCGGGATACCACGCCACCGCCGAGACCGACTTCTCGTGCCCTTGCGACGTCCGCACGATGCGCGCTTCATTTTCACTACTCGCGATACCATTGGTACCACCGGTACGGCGACGACCAAATCTCCTGTTGGATGCAAAAATAGGCTCCACATTCCTCCTCTCGTTCCGATCGCCGTCCGTCTTTTCTGCTGCTTCTCGTCCGCCTCCGAAACCATCCATCGAGTCATACATCACCACGCTTCCATCCACGGTCCCGACTAAAGCGAACCTCTTTTCGCGCATCCCGCCAATTTCTAAGCACGTGACTCCTCCGTTCCATATTCGAGAGAATTGTTTCTCGCTCGCGATGGTAAACCCGCGGTGGATGCTGTATCTCGCGACCGAGGATTGGAACTCGAGCGGACGGAGTTGACGGTTCGTTTCCCGAAGGCGGAGCGAGGAAACGGTCGTTGGGTTTGGGAGAGGTTTGGAGGGAAGGAGGCGTCTCGGTGGAGAGGGAGGTAACGCGTTGAAGCCAATACCATGTGCGGTAGGTTTTTTGCGGCGCCGAGGCGGCATGTCCTCGTCCTCGCGTCGCTGCGCGTTGCGTTTCAAGGTGTGAGGGAATGCGTTTGGATTTCGATTTATACGCGTTAGGGATTGATTTTGATTACATTCAATCGGTATCGATGCCCGGGGGGTTTACGAGATGATGGTATACAAATTACGTGACGGCAGACCAACTCCTAAAGTTATGCGTGTGCGTGCACACCGCCTCGACGACGTCCGGGTTCCCTTGTTCTCCGACGACGAGTCCGTGGACTTTCAACCCGCGCTCCGATTTGCGTTGGTCGAGCGCGTCCAACAAGTCTTCTTGCATGGGTTTGATTTCACCGTCCGTGACGAGGAGGATGTCCGCGTTTTCCCACTCTTCGGTGTCTAAACGCGCCAAGGCGCGTTCGAAGGGTTCGTCGACGTCCGTGCCGCCGTGGAATGAGCCTTCGAGGAACGCGAGTAAATCGGAGAGGCCTTTGGCGGAGACTTTGAGTTCGAGTTCCATGCAATCGCCCGGGCCGGAGAAGGCGTAGAGGAAACACGGGCGGTTGGTCGTGCGCGCTTGTCGAGCGCACTCGAGAGTCATGCACTTGGCGACGGTTTCGCGGGCGCCCATCATGGAGCCAGAGGTGTCGAGACAGACAATGATTGGACCGCATTCCGCCGCGGGACGGGTTTCGAACCCTTCGACGGTAACCGCGGGCGTTTCCGCCCACCCGACGCGTTCGTACGTAGCTAACGTGCGTTCGGCGCGACGCGCGAAGTGTAATCGGCGAGCAGCGGCGGAGTCTTTCATGGCTAACAGTTGAAGCTCGGCCGGGAGTACGCGCGAGATATCGTCCGAGCGAGTTAAACCGCTCGTTTGTTCGGGTTCCATGGGCGATCGCGTCAAGCCTTCCGGGAATCGATTGCGTTCGCGCTGTCGAGGGGCGCGTTTTAACGGGCCTCTTCCCGAACCGCGTCCTAAAGAACGCACGATGTCTCTCAGTTCCTTCAAATCTTGCAACTTTTTCCGCAACTTTTCCATCTCTTCCCAACCGGTGACTTGCCACAACCCTTTGGATAAATCAAACCCTTCCGGCCCTTCGGTTAAATCGTTCAAATCTAAACCTTCGAACGCTTTCGAGGCTTTTTCCAGTTTATCCACCGCGGGTTCCCATTGCTCTTTGAAATCTTCCATCATCTTTTCCACCATTTCTCTCTTTTGTTTCTCTTTTTCCTTCCGTTTCTCCTCCGCGTTCGACGACGCGTCGTTGTCTTTTTCCTTCGATTCCATGTTCATCTCGATGTCGTCCACGTCCGTTTCGTCTTTCCCGTCGCCGTCGCCGCTGGAGCCACCTCCACTCGTCTCCCCGTTAGGATCGCCTTCCTCTTGATTGGTATCGTCTCCTGCTCCGCTTCCATCTGGGTTCATCTCCTCGTCCTCGTTCGGTTCTTGCTCTCCGCCTCTGCTTTGACTGCTCTCCGTGCTTTGCCTCGGATCGGAATTCGGATCCTCCTCTTCCTCGCCGTCCATCGCGACTTCGTACTGGTACAAAATATCCAAAACGTTCCGCATCAGCGTCTTCAAAACCGGAGGAAACTTCCTCGTAAACCTCGCCATATCTAACTCTCCCAACGTTTCCAACAACGCCTCCCGAAACGTCTCGTCCTCCGGCCAATCCACCGCGTGGGGGTCGAATCCGTTCGCCGACGACGAAGACGACGAAGACGAAGATTTCGGTAAAAACCCTTTCTTCAAGGCCTCCTCCCATTGTTCGTACCCATCTTTCGCCTTCCTCAGCTTTTCCACGTCCCCTCTCGTCGTCGGTAGCCTGAGTAACATCGGTAATACCTCCGGCGGAATCTCGCTTAAAATTTTTGGTCCTCCGGGAAGCCTCAGCATGTTTCCGTAATTCGCCAACGCGTTTTGTTTGGACACTTCCTCGTCTTCGAGCAAACTTTCCCTGGTTCGTTCGAGGACGTCTAAAACGGTTCGTTCCGAGCTGTCCTCGGAGAGGACGATCGGGGATTTCTCGAACGGGTTCGCTCTTAATAAGGAGGGTGGTGTCGTTCTCGTTGTTGTTCTGAACGCTTTCGAGAAGGAGCAAACGCGGGGAGCAGATGACGACGACGAAGCGCCTTTATTATTACAGCGCGAAGAAGAAAAGGACGACGAGGAGGACTGCATCGTAGTAAAATTCTGCCGAGAGTGCTGATGATAATACTACCGCTCGTCGTGCGGATGCCTTCGTCGCCCTGAGAGCCGTCCGTGACGTCTTTTTTGTCTGTCGCTCGAGCAAAGTGAAAGAAAATCCAATCGACCCCTACACCCTAAATAATAAAACCCTAAAACTGAGCAAACCTCAACGAGGGGAAAATTTTCAAAATTTCTCGAAAGAGTTACGCGTTTATTAAGATGGACGACGCGAGGACGAGTAAGCGACTGAAAGTACCATCATCTTCATCAGCAGTAGGAGCAGTAACAACGTGTCGTGATGATGAGAGTTTTTTTACCGACAAAAAACAACACCATACCATTGATGGGCTGAGGAAACAACAACGACAACAAAATCACGATTGTGATTTCCCCCAACAACAACTTTTGCTTTCAGAGTACAAACTGAACGAAACCCGGACAGAAATCGTCCTCGCGGAGACGAAAAGAGACATCGAAATGGCAATCGAACGAATCTACCGCGAAGCGATGAAATTGGACCACTTTTGCGATGGTGGTGGCGATGTTTTTGGGAGGAATCAACAGTCTCTCGTGGTTGGATTCGACATGGAGTGGAAGGTCCTGTATAAGAAAGGCGGAGGCGAAGCGAAGACGAGTTTACTACAGATGGCGTATTCAACCATAGACGTTTCAACAAAGTCGTCGTCGAAATCGAAAACGAAAAATGTGGTCGTTTTGATACGACTCGGGAAACGTTTGAAGTATAAAAACCCACTCCCGTCGAAACTGGTTCGGTTTTTAGAGGACCCCGCGGTGAGGAAAGCCGGCGTGAACGCGAGAGGGGACGCGCAAAAGCTACGAAGGGATTTTAAGGTACGCGTGAACGGAGTGGTAGAGTTGGACGCGTTGGCAAAGGCGAAGAATGTTGTAAGCGGTGATGGGAGGAGTAGCGGTAAAAGTGTTTCTGGGAAAGAACAGGAGAGAGATAATAATAACAACGCAAGTCAGCGATGGAGTTTAGCTCGATTGGCAATACGGGTGCTCAAGAAGCGAGTGCCGAAGGACGGGAACACGAGAACATCGAATTGGGAACGGGACGGGAAGTTGGACAAGAAGCAGTTGACGTACGCCGCGATCGATGCGATGGTTGGTTTGGATTTGTGGGTCGCGCTGAATAAGATGCGAGGGGATGGGTACGAGATGGATCCGGTTCCGGAGGGGTTCGTCTTTCGCGGTAGGATTTTAGAAGGCGAATACGATCCGGACGACGACGATGAAGAAGAAGAAGAAGATGATGATGATGATGAAGTTGAGTACGATGAAGAAGAAATAGAACCATACGCCGCGCTTCGTGAAGCGGCGCTGACGACGTTAGAGAACGAGACGACGATATCGGGACAACCAGAACAACCAAAAACAAAAGAACAACTCGAACTCACTCGCGGCGCGAAACGCAAGACGCCCATTCCGGAAGACGTGGAGGAGATTTTAATCCAACATCTAGGCGGTAAAGCGGTCGAGGATATAGCCGAAACGCTCAAACTCACGTCAGCGGATATCTCCAAAAAGCTCACGATTGCGTTTAAAGCCGGTCATCCGTATTATTGGGATTTGTTAGGTGTTTCCAACGATATTTGGTTAACGTTTTTACAAAGCCGAGAGGAAAAGGCGTTGGCGACGATTCGAGAGCGCTTACCAAACGGCGCGGCTGACATGCCAAAGATTCTATTGTGCGCCTGTCGATTCGCAAGAGAGGTTTTACGAGATGGGAATCAGTTAGAAGGTGATGAGTCCGCGGAAGACGACGACGACGACGAAGAAGAAGAAGAAGAATCCTCTTCCGACGAAGAAGAAGAAAAAGAAGAAGAAGAAGGAAAGAAGGAATAAGATATTAGAGTGTTTAGCAGCCAGGTAGCGTGTAGCGGTGTGTTTAACGCAGCAGGTGTTTATCTTTTGATGTTACAATTGTTTGTTCTTTTATACTAATAGGTGTTCATTCATTTATTATCTCGCCATTTTCTCAAAGACGTTCTTCTTCGCGATTTCAACGACAGCCACGTGCGCCTCGTCAACATCCATGTTTTCATTGTTGTGTCCTCCACCATTCTTAGCGACTTCCGAGAAATCTTCCATGGACTTTGGTCCCGGGGGGTGCATCTTGACTTTTGGGTCGAACGACCACGGCGCCAGCGAAGCTAACTCTTGCTTCGCTTTCTTGCTGAGGTGTCCTTGTTCTTCGTCGTCGCCGTTCGACGCAAAGTTCATCGGCGCCGCCAACGCTCTCTCGACTTGCTGCAATCTGCCGCTTTCGTATAAAGCCGGATTGTTATTATAGTTCTTCTGGTACCCAACTGATTGCGCGTTTTGCAACACGTGCTGCAAACTGACATCCGTCGCTTTCCTCGTCCTCAACCAATCTAAAGCGCTTTCGTCCAACATCGACTGCTTCTTCCTCCAGGCGTCCAACATCGGCGAGCCGATCAACTTTTGCGCGTTCGTCCCCGCCCAAGGACCCGTTTTCGGTTCCCACGGTTCGTTTATTTTCTCGGTCAGACAAGAGAGCCACTTTGATCGATTTTCGAGATCGCATCCGTTGACGATCGGCTTCGCTTCCGCGCGAACGCCGTAGCAACACGAAATGTCCGGCAAGTACGCGCATCCTTTAAATGAAACGTGGACGAGCTTCGTTGGATCGGCCAATTCTTGTTTATGCCACGAAAGCAATGCGGCTGGTATGTAATCGTATTTATACTTCTTTGAGTGCGAACTGGCGATTTTGTGCGACGCGGCTTGCGCACCGACGCCGAACGCCATCACTTCGTCTTCGCGGACGTCTATTTGTATCCCCGCTTGCGTTTGGTAACACGGAGCGAGATGGTCGAATTTGTAGAAATGTTCGGTGTTGGCAAAGAGGTGGACGATGTCGGCGCAGAGGTCGTGACGAGCGCACGGCGTTACGGGGAGATCGAGTAAAGCATCGCGAAGCCAGAGTAACGCGGCGCGATTCTTGGAGAGTAAACGACTTTCGTTGTCGTCGTCGTCTTCGTTGGTTTCTTCATCTCCCGCTGCCGGCACCAAATCCATCATTTCTTTCGATTTGAACTCCAAAGAGGAGAGAAACGAGAGGTACTTTTCGCGCTGCGCGTGCGAGAGCGTCTTGCGTCTGGAGTGTTGCGCGATGGTTTGAGAAAGGAACAGTGCAACGCTCGGCGCGTTTTCATGCGGTTTATCTTTTGGCGCGTTACTTTCCACGCCCCCGTTGACGGTGCCGTTTTCTTCTTTCTTCGCGCCTTTCGACCACCGGCCTCTTCCTTTCCGTTTCTTTCCGGCGCCACCGTTTACTGGTGATATTGCTTTTACTATCGTCGTCGGCGGCGGCGGCGCCGTCGTCGTCGCTGTTGTCGTCGGATCATCAGAATCTGCCGCTGGCGCAACATTTGGCGGTGCCGTAACGATTTTGTTGCACCAAAACTTTTCGATGGTCTCCTTCGCGGATAATTTCGCGTACGGCGGCGGACTCGTGCCATATTTCGGTGAATCGAAACCTTCTCCTAACGTCAACAAACGACGGATTTTTGACATGCACACGGCAAGCGCTTGAATTCTATTCTCTCTTACCGCCATAGCTTCGATTTCGGCGTTTTTCTCGGTATAAACAAATTCACCTCGATATCCCGGATCCCCGCGTTTCCTCCTGTTGATGTGATGTTCCTTCGCGGCTTCGTAAATGAGCGGGGGCAACGTTTCACGTTCGTGATCGATGAAGGAGGCAACTTTCGCGTAATAATTCGTCAACCACTTTGGCGCGTCGGCGAGAATGCCGCAACCAATTCGAAAACCTAAACTTTCCAATCGCGTCTTGACGACTTCATCGTTGTCGTCGTTCCCTTCGCGCTTCTCTTTCGCCTCGTCGATGGCGTCCAACAACATCGCGTATCGATCCAAGATCCGATGTTCCGAGTCAAACACTTGCGAGTTGTTGTTCTCACCGACAAACGAAAGGTAACTCCCTCGGCATTTCTTCGCGCCGCACAAACAAAACGCCGCTTCGACTTCTTTCATCGAATCCGAGCAACTGTGATAGTTATAGCACAACTCCTCTCCTTTTTGAATCTCTCGAGTGGCGTAGAAATGAATTTCGTATTTACCGTCGACGACGGTGAGGATGACTTGCACGTTCGGTTCGCAAGAGTGCGACATTCGCGCGGCAAAATTGTTGTAGTGCATCGCGTCGCAAAAGAGTAAGCCAAAGCCGTGTTTATCGCCTCCAGGCCGTTCCATTTGCATGTTGTAAAATTCGGGCGCGCCAATATCTTTCAGTCCTTTGGCTTTTTGCGCTTGCTTGATCGCATCTTGCTTTTCCATCCACGCCCAAGGAGGGTAGATTTCGCCCAAGAAATCGACGACGAATTCGCCTTTCTGTATGTTTTTTTCGCGAATGTTCACCACACCGTAGCCTTTTCTGTGAACGACAAACAAATTTGGATTCTCTCGGGCTTTCTTGGAAAACGTCCAAAGCGCTTTGGCGCACGCCAAATTCTTCATGCCGTCCTTTGGCGACGTTATGTTTGCTCTTTCAAACTTTTCCGCGAGATCCTCCGCGGCGAGCGCTAATGATTGCGTCGCAAGAGTATCCGGGGTCATCTTTCCGTACGATTCGTTCACTTGGTTCATGAGCTTTGCGTAAATTCCCCAATGCTCGTCGTCGGAAAATTCGGGCAAAGCCTCCGCGAGCACGGCGACGGCGTCTCTTCCGGTGACAAAATCACACCCGTACGTCTCTTGTTCGCGAACATCACGTCCGGATTTTAGTCTAGGATTGCGTTCACCGACACACGGGTACCATTCTTTCGCTATGCCTTTATCGCATGGGTCGGCATCTATGATTTGACCTCCATCCTCCTCGGCATCCGCGGCGAAGCAGGAGTTCAAAGACACGTGACCACGAATCGGTTCGCATTGACGCTCGCTCGCTACCTCTCTCACATCCGCGCGGTGAACGTAATCTTGAACGAATCCAACTTGTTGTCGACTCGCGATTTGTTCTTTCTTTGCGTCTTCGAGTGATCGCGAACCTCTCGCTTTCAGAACTGTCAAAGCGGCAACTCGCCACGCTTTCGAAACGCACGCGAACCGGCCGAGATTCTTCTCGCTCTCAATGTACGCTTCTTCCGCGGTTAACCTCTTCTTTGGGACGTACTCGTTGGAAAACCAAATCACTTTNTCGCTCTGAAAGTTTTTCAATTTTTCGACGTCGCCGTCGTCGTAGGTGATTTCAAAAATAGCGTTTGCATTCGCGTCTTCGGCTTCGGAGGTTGGGATATATCGAGAAATCACGCCTGGAAAATACGCGTTTTCTTCTGCCCAAAATACCTCCACGCAACGACCAACGAGCGAAGCGTCGAACGTTTCCGGCACGGGCACTATGAACTGTTTCTTTTCCTCGTCGTCCTTATGCGCGTCGTCAAAAATAAAGTTAAACGCGCGCATTAAATCTTTTAGCGAGAGACCGTTGAAAGAGACGCAGTTTTCGTTGGAATCTGGATCTTGGAGCGCCTCCATCATGATTTGCTGAATCTGTTGTTTTTTCGTTCCACCACTCACGGTTTTCCGCTTCTTCAAACCACCAACGCCAACGTTTACGTCGAGATGATCGTCCCTTGTCGATAGCGATGGCATCGGTTGCAATCCTGTTCGATGTAACCAATTGCCAATCATTTCTTTCTTTCCCTCTGGCTTTACGATTCGGACCGAGCGTTTCCACGTTTTCGAGGATCCTTTTCCGCAGTGTTTCTCCCACTCCGCGCCTCCGAACACGTTCCCATCGCCTTCGCCGGACACTTTTAAGCACTCGTGTTGCTCGCACATGCATCGAAACATTTTTCGTCTGACGAGGTATACGCCGTCGTGCTCGTTACACGTGACGCGAATGGTTGGTGGGATTTTCGTAATCGTCGCGAGGAGTTGTGCGTCCGCGTCGAACGGTTCCGGAAGGACGCGAGGGTGCGGCGCCCCTGGCCACACGCTCGGGTCTTCTTCAGGAGATTCTTCGTCGATGAGCACGTTGAGAGCACCCTTTGCTTGTTCTTGCCTATCGATATCGCCGCCGCGACCGTGTACTTTCTTCTTCGTCATCTCCTTCTCTACTACTTCGTTTCCTCTCTCGCTACTATCGTCTTCTTTCTTGACATTCACGGCCATTTTAACCTTCTCTACTACCCCTTCTGTTTCTTTTTCTACGGCGTGAGTCAATATTACTTTTACTCCGCTTTCGTCTTCTTTTACCTCAACTTCGAGTTTCACGCTCTGCGATGATGCCCCGTTGCGCAAACAGCCTCTTTTATCGCTTTCACCGTTAAAAGTGCTCTTGCCAACCATCTTCTTAATCTTCTCGTCGATGGTTTTCTTCGCTTTAGTCTCGACTTGAATACTACTACCAGCATTGCTCTGCCGCGACGCGTTGTTGTATCGAGGTCTGGTCGTGGGCATAAACGACGCGTCCTTGGTTCTCTTTGCGAGCGTGTTAAAAATCCACTCTTTGTTATTCGAACTCGTTTCGACGCCAAACAAGACGTAAAAACACGCGCGAAGGGCACCAAATGGCGATTGCGCGGCGATATTTAAAAACTGCTCGCCCGTGATGTCGCCCTTTTTGAACGCCATGCAAGCGATGATTAATTCGCCTTGACCCCCCTTACTTGACTTGCTTGCGCTGAGGTTCTTTCTATTCTCAGTCGTTTGCGTCGACGCCTCCGATGGATTGGATGTCGTCATCGTTGTCGTCGTCGTCGCCGCCGCCACCGCCGCCATTTCTACCGCTGATGGTGGTACTATATGAGTAACAGTAGGTGCTGTAATTTTTACCGCTTTCTTTGCCCCGTCTACGACTACTTTCCCGTCTCTCGTTGTGTACGATCCGTCCACGACGTATTTCGGATTCCGTTCGCAAAACTCTCGAAACAAATTCTTCAACTGTTTCTCTTGTTCTAAAGCTTCCGTTTGCGTCTTCATGTACTGTTCAATTTCTTCGCTCGTAAACTCTTCCTCTGCGTCGCAACTCGCGAATTGCCTTAAACCACCGTACTCTCCCAGCGGACACACCCATCGATCTCTCGTTCCTAACCCGACTGCCTCGTTCGCTTTCACCCGTCGCCGCTTGCCGCACGACGCAATCTCGCACTTTACAAACGTCCACTCCGTCGTGAATTTATTCGGTAGTCTCGGAGGCACGTACAACTCGCCTTCCACCGCTTGCTCCAAGAGGTACTTCAACGTCCCTCTCTTTTCCTTTTGTACTTTCACCGTACTCACCTTTTCTTTCTTCACTCGCGGTTCTTTGACGACCTTTTCCTTCCTCTCTGTGATTTTCCTCACGTGTCCGCTCGGTAACCTCTCGTGCGTCCCGGCTTGAATCTTCAACTCGTTCGCCTCGTCGCGTTTTCGTTTGTTATATTCGTACGCTCGTTTTTTCTTCTCCTCTTCTTTCATCGCTTTCGAATTCATCTGTTTCCGCACCTCCTTCTCCGCCGCTTCGTCGGCGTCCGCCATCAGCCGGTCGATGTCGTCGTCTGAAAGTTCCTGCGGTTTCTCGCACGAATCGTATCGCGCGTCCACCACGTCTTTACACGTCCAAATTTCTCTTTTGTTGTTACTCGCATTCGTCGTTTCGGTGGTCGTATTTGTAGTCGTCCTCGTTCGCGCGTCCTCGTTTCCTTCGTCTTCGCACGTCCTCGCAATCATCCCTTTCCCGGCATCTTTCACCAGTTGCGTTTCCACCGCCGCTCTCCCTTGCTCTAAAACCTTCCCAACAATCCTCGGTATCCGTCTCCATTTTAAACACTCTCCGTTTTCGCATTGCATCCAGCACTCGAAGACGGCGTCGACGCCGGTTCGAGGCGAGAACGGTTGCGTCGCCCACGCGTACGCGATTTCTTCGTCCAGAGTATACGGCGGGAGATGGAAGTGCAAATGATTCGATGGTTTCTTCTGCGGGATGGTTGTCGGGGGGATCGATGAAACGTTCGTCGTCCTCTTTACTTCTTCTTCATTTTGCTTCTTCCTCTCTTCTTCTTCTTCCTTTGTCTTCTCCGCGAGAACGACGACGACACCTTCTTCGTGACGATGATGATGATTTCGAACTTCCTCTCCCTCTCCGTCGGAGGATGATTTCTGTTCCTCTTCACTCATCACGTATACTAAACGACCAGAAAAAGAGAGTGCAAACAAAAACGCGCCTCTTCAGAAACAACAACAACAAACGCCTCTCGAAGCAAAGAGAGAGAGAGAGAAACAGAAGAGCGTCTGCTGCTCTCGCGCAAAGAGCAGAAGAGAAAGCGATGATGATGATGATGATGATGATTGTTTATTTGTAACGACAAGAATGAAGACATTTTTTTGAAAGAAGCAACTCCTGCGAGACAGTTTTTTGAAAGAAGCAACTCCTCTCCTTGTCTGTTGCTTGTGTTTTTAACTCAAGACAAAAAAGAGCAAAAGGAGAGTTTCCTTAAAAACGCGAGAGTCTTCTCTTTTGCTTTTCTTTCAACTCTGCCAAAAAATCGAAGAAAACTTTTGAAGACTCTTTCGCAGATCATATCAATCACATGCGTGTTGTTGTTGTTGTTCTCGAGTAGTATTTACGAGCTCGTTTTCGTACGACGACGACTACTACTACTACTACTACAAATAATAATAACAACGACGACGAGTAATACTATGAGCAGAAGAAAGAATCCACGTCCGAAAAGAGCGGTGCACGCGAGGACGGTTTTGAAGGGTGAGAAAGAAGAACCTTTGGTGTTGTGTTCGAGGATTCCTGACGAGGAGGATGATCTCGAGGTGAATCATCATCAGATGCGAAAAGAAGAAACGACTGTTAATAAGAAAGGAGTGAAGAGGAAGAGAACGCAACGACACGAGTGCGATGTGTGCGAGAAGCGTTTTCGTACATCTGGTGCTTTGAAAAACCACATGCGTATTCACACGAACGAGAAACCGTACGAGTGTGATGTGTGCGAGAAGAGATTTAATCAATCTGGTCATTTGCAAACTCACATGCGTATTCACACGAACGAGAAACCGTACGAATGTGATGTGTGCGAGAAAGCTTTTCGTCATTCTAATGCTTTGAAAGATCACATGCGTATTCACACGAAGGAGAAACCGTACGAATGTGATGTATGCAAGAAGCGTTTTCGTCACTCTGGTGCTTTGAAAAACCACATGCGTATTCACACGAACGAGAAACCGTACGAGTGCGATGTGTGCGATAAAGCTTTTCGTCAACTTAGTAATTTGAAAAGGCACAAGCGCACTCAACATTAGCGCCTCTGTAGTCCTGTTGTGCATACATTCACATCACGTACTCAACGAATACTCAAAAGAACACTTTCTTCGCCATTAAGGTTTACGTCTGTTACTCGTCAGGCTTTTTCTTTTGTTTTGTTGAGTTTTATCACTTTTCTCGCCATTATTATTTGTACGTATAAAACTTGCGCGCTCTTTTGCGGAGAGTTTCGCGCGTAAGAGAGAGAGAAAAGATGATGATGACGATGACGACGAGTTGTTCGACAACGACGACGATGATGATGAGAACGACGAGCGTTTTGTCGACGGCGAAGAGTAATTGTCGACGTCGTTTTGCGTTGATGTCTTCGTTTTTGTCCTCCTCCTCCCCGTCGGGGAAGCATTTTCATCATCATCAGCGGCGGAACAACGCGAAGACGAACGAACAGGAGGAGGAGGAGGTTGAAGAATCCCGCGTAGTAATCGAGAAAGAAGACGGGCCCGTGGTTTTGAAGACGAAGAAGACGAAGAACACGAAGCACGGAGTGCGAGTATTTATTCTCCAACGGAACGAGTGCGACGCCCCAAGTTTGCTCGAAAAATACGAACGCTTACTCTCGAAACGCGAGTTGGATTCAATTCAAATCGAAAGTTTACACCCGAAAACGAAAAAGGAGAGATTACAAACCCGAGCGATGGTTCGGACGGTTTTATCGTCCATTTTGAACGAAGGAAGAGAAGGGCGGAAACCATCGCAGCGCAAAGTCGTCGATCCGTCTTCGTTGGAGTTTACGTTCAACGAGAAAGGGAAACCGTTTTTGAAACAGTCGACGACGACGACGACGACGACGAGTTCTTTTGCGAATTCGAACGAGGAAGAGGAGTCGACGAACTCGTTTTCGACGTCGTCCATGTCGTCTGAAAATTTGAATATTCAGTTTAGCGTGTCGCACTCGAAAAATGTCGTCGCGATGGCGGTGACGACGGACGGGAGACGCGTGGGGATCGATTGCGAAGTGGAGAAGAGAAGGACGAAAGACGCGTGCTTGAAATTAGCAAAGAGGTATTTTAGGAAAGGCGAGGCGGTCGAGAGGATTGAAACCGCGTTAGCGAAAGAGGAGGACTGGGGGAGGAGGATGTTTGTCAGGTATTGGTGTTTGTGCGAAAGTTACGTGAAGGCGTTAGGGGTTGGGATTTCCGGCAGGCCGTTCCGGAACTTTGACATCGCGGTGACAGAAAAAAGGAACGACGACGACGAGCGCGAAGACATCTCACTCTTTGAATCGGATCCAGAAACGTTCGGTCGATGGCGGTTCCAGCTCTTTCGCGAGACACCGACGATAAAAGTCAAAGAGGACGAAAGAAGTATCGTCGCCGTATGCGTCGAAGACGATGACGAAGACGAAGACGACGATACCAATACTAATAGAAATACCACTTCTCCGTCATCGAAACGAAAAAGGAGACCGCCGATTGTCTCCTCCATCACGCGCGTTCGACCTTTACTCGATGATATACACGATTCGAATGACAACAACGAAAAGAGTTCTAGCGCGATAGCCGACATCGAAGACGACGACATCGAGATTTTAGCCGCTTCTTCTTGACTTTTGTAACGCATTTTTTATGCATTAAACAACATGTCAAACATTCTCCCTCTCCGTTGTCAGCGCATCTCTTGCGACTGTCTTCTCTCCGAGACGAATACAAAATGCGTGCACCACACTCAACCGCCTCAGTTTCGAGACGGCGAAAAGCTTTGGCCGTGTTGTAATAAACGAAGCAAAGATTTCAACGCGTTTTTGAGCATAAAAGGCTGCCGGGAACTGGATTCGCATTCGAGCGAAAAACAAGTCGTCTCACCACAGACGACGAGAACGACGAGCGCGAAAGAAGAGAGAGACGATGCACTCGGTGTTGAAAAGTGTCCTCGGTGTTCGAACGGCTTCGCGTGCGAAATGCACCCGGAAGAGAGCAAAAAGAACGAAGAGAAAATGAGACGAGTGAAAGAGCTGAAAGAGCAGAAGAAAAGAGAGGAGGAACTCGAGCGAGCGAAGATGGATCCGAACGCGCTACAAACGTGCAAACGAACAGGATGTGGAATGAAATTTAGAGAGAGCGAAAATACGAGCGATAATAGTTGTCGATATCACAAAGGGAAGCCGATTTTCCACGAGAGGAGTAAAGGGTGGTCGTGTTGCGCGAGCGGGAAGAAGGCGGTGTACGACTTTGACGAGTTTTTGAAGATTCCGCCGTGCGCGGTTGGGAGACATTCCGCGGTCGTGGAGGAGGAGGAGGAAGGTGAAGAAGAGTAGTAGGAGGAGGAGGTTCTTCGTGTTTCTTCTATCTAGGTTGTAGTTTTTCTAGTCATTATTAAATGCGCATTAGTCGTTATTACTCTTGGAACGCGCCTAACGTGGCCACGTCGTCTAAGAAGTTCAAGTATTGGTCGTCTTTACCCTTCTCGTCCTTCTTTTCCTTCGAGACCTTTACGACCGTTGGCGCCGGGTTAACTTTTTTCTTCCTATTCTGGTCGCCGCCTCTTTGCACTCGCAAGTGCGCCGGGACGAGTTTTTGCAACGCTGGGTTTTGCGACGGCGCGGCGATGGTGGTCGCTTCGCCGCGTATGGTGGCTTGCTCTTGAGACTTCTTTTTTACAGCCATTGGCGCGGCCGGGGAGAAGAAGTGTTGTTGCGGTGGATTGTTGCCGCGAGCATTACTCATCGAGTGTATCGGCGGCGGGCGTTGGTAGATGTTGGCGGCACGCATGGGTTGGTGGGAAGGAGGGGGTGGTCGAGATATCGACGCCATGTGCGACTGCGCCTTCATTTCCAGCGTGTTACCGAACATTGGCGGTTTGTTTATGGTCCTGGCAATGTCGATACCAACCGGCGGAGGCGGAGGTGGAGGCGCCGTCGTTTCTACTTTTTCTACTTCTTTTTCTTCTTCGTCCTCCTCCTCGTCGTCGTCTTCATCGGTATCGTCTGGAGGTGGTGGCGGAACAACGATACCGTCTATAACTATCTCTTCTACGTTCTCCTCCTCCTCCTCCTCGTCCGACGGCGGCGGCGACCCGCTCGGCGCAGGCGGTATCCATCCCGGCGGCGGTCCTACCGGCGGCGGAACGACAACGTCGGTATATTTTTCCTCATCTTCATCTTCGCTCGCATCTTCTCCTTCTTCTAACAACGGCGGCGGCGGACCTTTCGGCGGGCCCGGCACTTTTTTTTCTTTCTTCGCCTTTGCGCCGCTGTCAACGTTGAACATTTTGGTGAAAATATTCCCGCCGCCTTCCTCCTCGTCGTCGCTACTCTCGCCGCTACTCTCGCCGCTACTACTCTCCGTGTTTTCTTCCCCGTCTCTTTTCCTCTTCCTCTTTTCCGGTGCCGGCAACGCCATCCCCGCGTCCACCTTCCCGCCTCTCTTCCTCTGCACGTACTTCTGCGGCTTCCCCGGCGGCGGTTTCCCGAGCGGATTGAGCGTCGGATGATAATACACGCTATCTTCCGCATCTCTCGCAGAGTCGCCGACGTAATCATCGTACGCGATTTTATTGCCATTATTACTACTCCTTTTAACCCCACCATTATTTAATGCCGCTGTTGGTCCGATGTCGTTCTTCGGCGTCGTCTTCTTTTCCTCCAACAACCGCTTCTCTAAACTTTTCAATCTCTGCACATCTTTCTCATCCACGTTCGATTTTGGTTTCCTTTTGAGTTTTTCGTACTCCTGTTCGACTTCTTCGCGAGTTAACTTTGTAAACTTTTCTTTGTTTTTCACTCGTCGTTGTTTCTTTTGTTTCAGGAGCAGTTGTTTCTGCTTTTGTTTCCGGAGTTTCTCCACTGGATTTAAGGCCATTTTGCTCGAGAATTTCCCCTAATTAGTACTACTACTACTACTAAGAGTAGTTTATACCACAAAAAGCAGCACTCTCTCTCTCGTGCACCACCTCCTAACTAAGTGGTTTGTTAAAGTATATATACTGCGACTAAAGTCTTCTTCAAACGCAAAAGGAACGCTCTCCTCCGTGCTCTCTCACTCTCTCTCTCGTGTGTGTTTTGCGCTTCACTTTTGTCTCGTTTTTAAAGGGAGAAAGAAACACACTATTTAGGGTTTTAGTGTACCACTTTAAAACCCTAAATATGTCCTTGCACGCTTCGCGAGCAAAAATGGACGAAAAGGCGGCAAAGCGAAGCACACAGTTTACGACCGACACTCGGAGAAAGAACACTCAAACAGATGATGCAAGAAGAACGTCTTTTTAAGAGAACGACGACGTGTATGCAAACATCATTTTATACCCTTCTTTAAATAAGAGAGAGAAGCGTTTTTGTTCGTCTTTTAACATCTCGTCATGGGGAAGAAAAAAAAGAACGGAGAAAACAAGATGTCTTTGCAGGAGTTCTTCAAACAAACGCCGATGCCAGTCAGGGCGAGCGGGATACTGCACGGCAGAGACGGCGGTGGTCAGGAGTTTGACAGTAGCTTCGATGGCGGTTTTACCGCGAATGCTACGACTCCTGGTTCGGGAAAGAAAAAGACGAACACGGTAAGCCCCTTCCGGGGAAACGATTCGGCGTCGTTTAGTTCGTCCGTTTCGCATCTCATCAACGGCACGATTGACTTTCGAGTCGGGTTTAAAGTCCTCCAATTGAACGAAAAGAGCACATCGAACGTCGGGGAAATGTTTGTCCACTTACGAGACGCCGAGTTAGACAAACTGTACGCGAATAAAATCATCAAACGCGTGGACGTTTTGTTCGGAAACGAGGCGTTAGGAAGCGTGGAGATGGCGCGCGCGCCGTTCGTGGCGACATTTCAAACCGAGCTGAAAGGCGTGGACGTGCTGATTAAGATCACGTTTCGGTCGAGTTTACATCGACCGCCGGTGAAGTTTACGAAATCGTTTGAGTTTTTCGAGTGCGCGGAAGGCGACGCGAGAGAGACGATTGAACGCGTGGATTTTAAACCGGAGTTGATAAAGAAGATTTTAGTGGTGAAGGGAGAGGAGAGCGGCGAGGATGAAGACGGAGAGGAGGAAGGGAAACGGACATCCCGAGCGGCGAAGATGTTGAGTAGCAATAGTAGCGGGAGTAAAAAGAAAGACGCGGCGGTTGCCAAACGAAGATTTACGTACCCGAATAACAACGCGACGGCGACGAGTAATATGTTCCGGAATTTAGATTTGGAGAGCAATAACGACGACGACGATGACGACGACGACGATGACGACGAAAAGAGCGACCCAGAAGAAGAAGAGAAAAAAAGTAGCAGTGGTAGCAGAAAAAACAACAAGCAAACGCCGGCGGATCCAAACGTGTGGACGGTGAAGGACGTCGGGAACTGGTTGGAATCGAACATGCTTGGTTTTTTGGTTTCTAGGTTCGCCAACTCCGCCGTGGATGGGTACGTGTTGTTGAGGTTGACCGATCAAGATGTTCTGAAAGATTTACGGGTAACCTCTCACGTGGAACGATTGAGATTGTTTCGAAACATCGACGCTTTGAAAGCTTCTCGCGTTCCGTTCGAAGAGAAGACTCGATCGCTCGAGAAGGAAACGAGGGATAAGTTGAACCGAACTACGGCGAGTACTAATTCGTTCAACACTCCGGTAGATTTGTTGGAAGCGGACGTTTCTTGGTTACAGTTTGTGTTACCCATGAGGAGATTAGCCGTCTTGAGCGGGTGGCTTTCTCACGTCGTCGATGAAGTCATAGAGCGATTCAACGTGGACGTCGGGTCGAAACGTGAAACAATCGCCGCACAGATTAGCGTGTATTGCGTCTCGGCGATAAAGGCAGAGTTGGAAATACAGGAAATCAATGCCGACAGGAGTAAACAATCGACGCCGACGACGGCGAGAAAAAGTAGAATTAGAGAAAGCTTAGAAACGGTCAAGGGGTGGTCGAAGGAATTGGAATTGTTCGACGACCCGAAGACGTTGGACGAGCGACAGCTGCAAAAAAACTTGATCGCTTTGCATTTACTTCTGAAAGAAGAAGAAGAAGAGGAGGATGTCGAAAACCACGCGAATAATTGGATGGGGAGCAGTGGTGGCGCTTCAACTCCGCCGCCACTGTTGAACGCCAAGGCGCAATCGTTCATTGGAAGCGGAACGTCGATGGCGTCTTTAGGGGAGTTGGAGCCGTCCTCGCGAAGCGCGTCGCCGTCAAATGCGCATCATTTACGGCACGTGTCTTCGGTCATGGAACTCGCCGAAGAGTGCGAGATTCGATACGATGACATTGAATTCTCAACTGGCGAGGCGTCCTCTTCGAACCGAATCGGTCGAGGCGGCTTTGGGGAAGTATTTTTAGGTCGATACAACGGCAGTCTCGTCGCTGTAAAAAAATTGTTCGAATCTCCTGTTGGGAAAGGATTGGACGAATTCAAGAGAGAGGTTTCGGTCTTATCAACCTTGCGACATCCGTCTATCGTCCTATGGCTCGGCGCGTGTACCGTCTCGCCAAACACCGCCATCATATTAGAGTACATGGATAGAGGCTCTTTACACGACGTTTTGCATCGCACGGAAGCCGTGTTGACCTTATCTACGCGCATTCGATGGTCCATCAGTATCGCCAAAGCGATGGCGTATTTACACACCCACAAACCGCACGCGATTATCCACTGCGACTTGAACTGCAACAACGTTCTCATCAACCGAGACGGCGCCGTGAAAGTTACCGATTTCGGTTTATCCAAAGTCAAGCAACACAGCAAAGCGACGAGGCAAACCGGCGTGACTGGAACGGTATCTTACGCCGCACCGGAAGTTATCATCGGAAATCAATTCACGGAATCGAGCGACGTCTTTTCATACGGTGTCACCGTTTGGGAAATTGTCGCCAGGAAGATACCGTGGGACGGCTTGACGGAGTATCAAATAGTCTACCGAATGAGTTCGGCGTTGGATAACTCGGACACCGAATACGCCGCGTGCGAACAACATTTGAGAATGAACGCAAGGAGCGACGAAGAACAAGATCAAGAAAGCAGCAGCACAACAACAACATCATCATCGTCGATAGCATCGACACCGTTCCGTCCCCCGTTACAATCCATCTTGCGCGATTGTTGGTTCAAGCTTCCCGAACGCCGACCAAAAATGGGCGATATTCTCGTTCGGATGATTGAAGTACACAAAGAGGCGTGTAAAGAAGAGCGGACGAAACGACGGGAGAAAGAGAAGGAGGAGGAGGAGGTGGTGGGAGGCGCAACGACGAAAACAATTTAATAAACCCTGTAAATCTGTATCATTATATATTTGGGAAGATTATGGTTCTTCTCACCCTTTTGGATCACTACCAACGCACGAACTCGCCGGGCCGTGGTTGGCGCTAGTACACGTAAATTTCGCTTGAAACGCAGAAGCGTCTACAAACATACTATTTTGCGCTGTCGTCGCCGCCGTTCCAGTCCACGAAGAAATGTCATGGTTGAACGCAGAAGCGGAATAAAACATATATCCCATAATAGTCACTTGCGCCGTGTTCCAACTCCCAATGTCTTGGTTGAACGCAGATGCGGACTGAAACATAGCTCCCATAGTCGTCACTTGCGCTGTGTCCCAATTTCCAATGTCTTGGTTGAATGCAGAAGCTTCAAAAAACATATATTTCATAATAGTCACTTGCGCCGTGTTCCAACCCCCAATGGCTTGGTTGAACGCAGAAGCGCCCTGAAACATATATCCCATATTCGTCACT
>JGI20155J14468_10001130_pt1 | contig 21380 bp, 19 predicted proteins | sample COG_05_FD_14468 | JGI IMG/M metagenome (IMG submission 14468) | reverse complement strand
TTTTTTCTCTGCCATTTTTATCTATTGAAGTGCAAATGTATACATCTCGCCACAAAAAAACCATTAAAAGCAGTAAATACGGACTTTATGAAATATCTCATGTTCAAAAATAATACCCCTAGAAACCAAACGATTGTATTTAAATCAGACATTTGTTAAAACACCATTTATTATGAATTATCTTAAGTTAGGGTCAATTGGTTTTTTACTGCTAATTATTATATCATCTTGTGTCCCTTCGAAAAAATACAACGAGCTCTTAGAGAGGGAAAAGACTTGTTCGGAAGAACTAGCCAAATACAAAAAAATGAGCCTGGATTATGAAAGCCTTGCAAAAGAGCTAGAGATGAAATTTGACTTGGCGAACAAAGATCTCATTAAAATGAGAAAGGACACTGCCATGTTGGGTGAAAAATTGAGACTCCTTAATCGAGAATATAAAATTGTAAAAAGACAGGCTGAAGAGTTAGAAAATTCCTTTAACAACTTACAAATTTAAGCGCCAAAGAGACTGCAACTTTACAGGCGGAGCTCAAAGTTAAAAATCTCACACTACAGGAAAAAGAGGATGCTCTTTTGGGCTTGGAGGAAGAGCTAAAAGAAAAAGAACGTTTGCTTTCTGAACGCGAAAAAAGAGTCAACGAACTCGAAGAAATGTTGCGAAAAAAAGAAGATGGAATCCGATTGTTAAAAGATCGCGTAGCAAAAGCCTTACAAGGATTTGAAGGTCAGGGACTGACCGTTGAACAGAAAAACGGACGCATATATGTAAGTCTAGAAGAAAAACTTTTATTTCGTTCAGGAAGCACAACGGTTGAAGCTGAAGGGGTAAATGCACTCATTCAACTCGGGCAAGTATTAGAGACAGAAAAAGAATTAGAAATTGTTGTTGAGGGGCATACAGACTCTGATAAACTCACAAGAGCAACAGCACCAAAAAATAATTGGGAGCTTTCTGTTCTTCGATCGACGTCTGTTGTAGAAATCATTCTGGCAAATTCTGGCGTAGACCCGACTCAATTAATGGCGGCAGGTAGAGGGGAGTTTTATCCGATATCTGATACTGAAAAAGCAAAAAACAGGAGAATTGAAGTGATTATCTCTCCCAACCTCAATGAGCTTTACGAGATTATTTCAAATGATTAATCTGAGGATAAAGCGTATTAAAAATTCACTTATAAAAAGTCTTTCTATAACACCAGCGCCCAATGTGAGTAAAAAAGCATTGGTCGTTATTATTCTCGCTGCACTGTGTTTGGTTTGTATCAAGTACCTTACGGGGTTTGACCAACTCATCTCCTTTCTTGAAATAATTCATCTAGATTCTTTGGCTAATTATCTCACGGAATTAAGAAATAACACCAACGACAAGCAGTTATTCGATCTCATTTATTGGACGACTTGCAGAGTGTTCTTTTATCTTATTATTCCTGTGATTGCGATCAAGTTTTTTATAAATAAAAGAATATCAGATTTTGGGTGGAAATTATCAGACGATTTAAATAAAGATCTTAAAATCTTTATTGCCTTTTTTTGTTTCATGTTCCCTCTGGTTTTTTGGGTTTCCACCCAAGAATCGTTTCTAATTAAGTATCCTTTTTACCGTCCCGCAAATGCCGATCAAATTTATCCAAACCTCTTGATTTGGGAGCTTTTTTACTTTCTTCAATTTGTTTCACTAGAATTTTTCTTTAGAGGGTTTGTAGTGCATGGCTTAAAAGAAGAAATTGGAGATTACAGCGTACTTGTAATGATTATCCCTTATTGCATGATTCATTTTCAAAAGCCTTTTCTAGAGACCATCGGTGCGATATTTGCCGGAGTAATTTTAGGGTATTTAAGCCTTAGGAAAAACTCTATACTCACTGGAGTTGCTTTACACTTTAGTGTTGCGATTACTATGGACATTTTTGCCCTTTACCACCTTGGTTTGTTATAGCGAATTAATCTAAAATCGTGACATGTCCGGTGAAATATTCACGGTCATTTCTATCTTCAGGAAGATAAATTAATTTCCAGACATAGGTTCCGTTCTGCACTTTTTTCCCTTTAAAGGTTCCATCCCATTCAAAATTAAGGTCATTTGTGCTAAATAGTATTTGTCCCCAGCGGTTATATATTTCCATATTAATTTCCTTTACACCAATAAAACTGCCTGAAAAAACCTCGTTGAATCGATCTCCATCTGGGATGAACGCATTGGGGATATAGATATAAAACTCTTTATAAATTTGAATCGGAAGCGTAATACTGTCAATACACCCTTTTGTATCCGTAGCAATCAATGTGACTTCATATATTCCTGGCGCATCATACACATGATTAGGATGAATATCTTCAGAATATCCACCATCACCAAAATACCATTGATAAACATAACCATTGCTCGTAAGGTTCTGAAAAGAAATCGGTAGGTTCTCAACAAGGGGTTCACTAATTATAGTAAAGTTTGCGTCTGGTTTAACTACAACAACCTGAATAGACGTTGACACACTGAAGGTTTGGCAATCATCAGAAACCTGAATCTGATAATTAGATGTTGAGAAGGGCGTAACCCATACTTGATTTGTTGTATCTCCATTATGGGTCCAATAATAATGATAGGAACCAAATCCCCCTGATGCCTCAACTGAAATAATCGTTGAATCTCCAGGGCATAAATAGACCGTTGGACTACCTATAACTTCTAAAGGAGGGCTTGAAACCGTATAATTGATCGTGTCGGTTGCAAAAGTTCCACATTCATCACTTACAGTTACCACAAAGAAAGTTGAGAAGCCTGGAGAAATATATGCCGAATCAGTAGTAGAAATCATTTGATTTGAAGCATCAGTCCAAGCATAAACATAATTACCTGTGCCTCCCAAAACATCTACCTGAAGATACTGACTAATATTGGGGCATATCTCAACAATATCAGGTGTCGTGGAAAGGGTGATGGGATCGTATTCAGGTACTGAAACAAGAACGGTATCATATGCTGTCTGATTCAGGCAGTCGTCAGTTACTTCGACAAAATACTCCCCCGTTGATGTGGGTACAATACTGATGTTATTTTGAGTTGAGTTGTCACTCCAAAGGTACGAGTAGGGAGACACTCCTCCAGAAACCGTTGTTGTTAAGACAATATTCTCTCCCGGACATGAAACCTCAGGATTATTTATTTCAACCGAAACCTCTTCAATATCTTGAATAAATAATTCGATGGTTACTGGGGTAATATTACCACATGGATCTGATAGAGGGAAATCAAGAACAATGTTTTCCTGACCTTCTACAATTCCATCCAAAACAACGTCTATTGTGAAAGAAACCTGCGTCTCTCCCGGATTGAAGGTAATAGATGTCGGGATGCCGGAATAATCAAGAATATCTGTTGCCGAACCTGAAACGTCTATAGGCACGGTTAAGCTCGTTCCCAAATTCGCCTCTCTTTCAAGAGTTACGGTAGCTGTAACGCATCCTTCAGCAATCCAATTAGGTTCTGAATAAATCTCATTTGAAAGCTCGTATGTAATGTCAACAGGGGTTAATGAGGATAAGCTATTTGCTTCAAGAAAAATCCCCGAATCCCATTCTCCATCACCAACATCAGCTATTGCGATAACCAAATGATAAGTTTGACCACATTGAACCTGAGATACTGCTTCTAAGACATCTGTAAACCCATCATATTGAATATACATAGGATTCGAATCATATGGAGACATACTTCCATCACCATTAAAATTAAAATACTGAGAATTATTATTAACGTTTACATTATTAATCGATACAACTCCTCCACCATTTGGAAGTTGTGCAATATTCTGTATTCCTGGTATTCCTGGGCCAGAAATAAAGAAGCCAAAAACATCATTGAAGCCGGAATTATTTGGTGGGGCAAATTCTGGGTATTCATCAGAACCAAAAACATATTTAAAACGAACGGTATCTGAATAGGGAATAAAATCAAACTCAAGGATTGCCGCATTATACGTTTGTGTTGAACCAATGAGTCCTGATAGTAAAGCTGATCCTCCAATGTTGTTGTCTACCCCAGCACCAGTTTGATTGTTTGGGCCTTGAGGACCATTGCCATTGTCAATTACTGTTCCTGTAGTAAGCACAATGCCCTCATCAATCCCCAAAACGGTATTTGTCGCTTGAAAAGAACCCAAAGCAACAGGGCTGCCGTTATATAAAATATTCGATACGGTAACTCCCTGACCAAGCAAAACATTCTGAACAAGGGCAAGAGGAGACATTGATGTTCCCGTCAGCAATTGAGAATAGGAATTCCCAAAAGCGCTTATGAATATGATTATTAAAATTTTTCTCAACACGTTTTTTATATACTGTGTATATAATAACGTAAAAAGAACAATTTCGTTGTATCTACGGGGCTTTTATTTTTGATCTGGAAAGAAAAGTGTCTTGAAAGTCACCCAGCTGAGGAATGGGAAAAAATGCATAGGCATCGCATATCCATAAATGGTGTAAATAATTTCTTCATGTAGACCGTAAACTGTAAATATTCCAAAGCACGTGAAAATAGAAATTCCTGCGAATAAAAAATAAAAAAGAAAGGGTCCAATACGCGGCATTACTCTTTTGGCTAGAAAATAGCCCGCCGAAGCCAGAAGGCAACCAACAATTGGAGCAATAATTAAATGACTCATCGGTATGGCCTCTCTTAAAGAATCCAATTGCTCCCCCTCTATAGCCGTTGCACTCTCATAGGCAAAAGAAAACAGCACCGTTACAATACTTGCAAATAGTCCAGCGCTTAACGGAAAGTAAACGTATTTTTTTATCATATTTTATTTTTTCACAGACACTCCAGCTATTATTTTTATGTTTCGTGACACTTTGTTTTCAGGCCCTAAACGATATTTCATTCTATTAACTGAAAACTGCGCTTTATAAATGGTTTTTAAATCCGTTGTTTTAATTTCAATTGGAATAATCACGTCTTTACTTATCCCGCGAATGGAAAGCTTCCCCTTGGCAAAAATACCTTTTTCAGTTTTATACACTGATGAAGACACAAAATTAATCGTTGGATATTTTTCAGCATTAAACCACTCCGAACTCTTTGCGTGCTTGTTTTGTACACCATTACCCGTGTTGATTGACGCCACTTTTATGTTTAGATCAAACTGAAGACCCAAAATAGAGTCAGACTTAACCACTTCACTACTGATAACTTTGCCTGTCATTTCTTTGAAAACTCCTGTAGCATCTTTACTGTAAAATGCTACTTTATAGGTATCAATATTGTTAGTGTCTTGGGCGTTCAATGCTAAACCAACAAAGAACATTACTGCAATCATTCCAATCTTTTTCATATTTATTCTTTTATCATTTCTATTTCCGCATGAAGTTCAACCTCTGCGGCAACATTTGCTATCGGTAACTCAGGGCCTACTCCAAAATCCATTCTGTTGACGGTTGTTGTAAAATAAAATCCAGCAAGCTGGCTTTCTCTAGACTGAACCGTACCATTATGCTTCATTTGTACATCTATTTCTTTTGTAACACCATGCATTGTGAAATTACCTGTTACAATATATGCATTTTCTCCATTGGCCTTTATGTTTTTACTTTTAAAGGTAATCTTTGGATATTTTTCAGTTTCGAAAAAGTCAGCTGAACGCAAATGATTGTCTCTTGAATCATTTGCTGTATTAATAGAAGCTGCATCTATAGACAATTCAATTTGAGCATTCAAAAATCCAGATCCATTCGAAGTCATGTCTATATCAAACTCCCTAAACTCTCCCACCGTAAAGGATACTCCTTTGTGTAATACTTTAAAACCAAAATTGGAGTGCGTAATGTCCGGTTTCCAATTTGATTCTTTTTGCCCAATTAGGATGGTGCTATTTAAAATTAAAATCAGCACAAATAATATTTCTTTTCTCATTAGTTTCAGTTTTTCGTTTTTATATTTTAACAAACTTAAGTTATTCGTAATTAATTATTCTTAATCTAAATTAAGAATGGTTTTTATCAAATCTATTAAGTATCATTTCATGAATCATGCCAACTTATGTTAAATAAATGTTAACGGGTGTAATGAATTTAATCCTGTTGCGTTAGGTATAATAACAAGTCAATAAATGACGAGTTGTTTTCATATTTAGTAGTTTAGGTTAGAAAAGGGGGCGAAGGCCCTCTTTTTTTGTTCTTATTGGACTATTCTATGGAGGTTTTTCTACATTTGCTATTACTTCAGCCAATAAAATGAATAACTCTAACAAAAAGCAGCTTTTTATATTCAACACTTTATCAGGAAATAAAGAAGCTTTCGTACCCATACATAATGACATGGTTGGAATGTACGTCTGTGGGCCCACTTTATATAGCGAACCACATATGGGGAACATGAGGACATTCATCAATTTTGATCTTATTTATCGTTTTCTCCTTCATTCCGGATATCAGGTTAAATACGTTCGAAATATTACTGACGCGGGACATATAACAAACAGCGCCGGAGATCAGGAAGACAGCATTGGAAAAGCCGCAAGAATGGAGCAGGTTCAGCCTTTAGAAATAGTCTACAAATACAATTTAAAGTTTCAAGAATTAAATCAAACTTATAATTTATTGCCTCCATCTATTGAGCCTACAGCCACTGGTCATATTCAAGAGCAAATTGAAATCATCGAGAAAATCATTGAAAATGGGTTTGCATATGTCAAGAATGGCTCAGTTTACTTTGATGTAAAAAGCTACATGCAATCTTATAAATATGGAGAGTTAAGTAGAAGAAAGGTCGATGAATTAGAAAATGATACTCGAGCGCTTAATGCTCAAGAGGAGAAAAGATTTTTTGCAGATTTCGCGTTATGGAAAAAAGCACAAGACAACGATATGCAAATATGGAGGTCTCCTTGGGGAGATGGAAATCCAGGTTGGCATATTGAATGTACCGCTATGAGTACCAAGTATCTGGGTGAAACTTTTGATATTCACGGTGGAGGATTAGACCTCAAATTTCCCCATCACGAAGATGAAATTGCTCAAAGCTGTGGTGCAACGGGCAAATCACCAGCAAATTTCTGGATGCATGCCAACATGCTCAATGTGAATGGAAAAAAAATGAGCAAATCATTGGGAAACTTTTTCCTACCCAAAGAAATTGTTGAAGGTACAAGCGAATTGTTTTCAAAAGCTTACTCGCCACAAGTCATTCGTTTTTTTATGATGCAATCACATTACAGAAGTACTCTTGACCTAACTGAAGACGCTTTAAACGCTGCCGAAAAGGGATTCGAAAGATTAACCGATGCGATTTCGCTCCTTGAAAGCGTCCCTGTTAGTGATACCTCATCCTTCAGCATTCCCCTTTGTATTCAAGGGTTTTACGATGCAATGAACGATGATTTTAACGCGCCTATTCTGATTGCAAATTTATTTGATGCCGTTAAAAAAATAAACCTGATAAAAGACAACAAGGAAACAATAAATGCTGGGGACAAGGATTTTCTATTGAGTGAAATGAAATGTTTTTTACTTGACGTTCTTGGTTTAAAATTCAATTCTGATTCTGGTGATGATCGACTTGGCCCTGTAATGGACTTGGTTCTCGAATTAAGACAAAAGGCAAGAGTAAATAAAGATTGGGATACCTCTGATTTGATTCGTGATGGATTAAAAAATGCAGGAATCGAGGTTAAGGATGGCAAAGAGTCAACAGGCTGGAAGTAAGTAGTTTTTACATTTAATTCTGTATATTTGAGTAAAGACTATTACTTATGAACGTAACCTATTATGGCCACAACACATTTCTCGTAGAGTTTGGTGGCAAGAAACTCTTATTTGATCCTTTTATATCTGGAAACGGTCTAGCAGCACACATAGATGTAAACACTATTGAAGCGGATTACATATTGCTTTCTCACGGCCATCAAGATCACATTTTGGATGCTGAATCCATTGCGAAACGATGTGACGCAACGATAATTTCAAATTTTGAAATCATCTCTTGGTATGAGCCTAAGGGAGTTAAGGGGCACCCCATGAATCATGGAGGCAAACATACATTCGACTTTGGAACCGTTAAATATGTGAACGCAATACATTCATCAGTTCTTCCTGATGGAACTTATGGTGGTAATCCTGGTGGATTTGTTATCTGGAATGACACCAATTGCTTCTATATGGCATGTGACACTGCACTCACGTATGACATGAAGCTCATTCCGTTGATGTGTCCAAAATTAGATTGGGCGGCATTACCTATGGGAGATAATTTCACTATGGGTATCGAGGAGGCGGTCATGTCTACGAGCTTTATAGAATGTAAAAACATTATCGGGTGTCATTATGATACCTTTCCGATTATTGAAATGAATAAAGATAATGCTCGCTCAGCTTTTGAATCAAAAGGAATTCAAATTCATCTACCTGAAATTGGGGAAACCATTGATATCTAATTTTAATGATTTTTGTGTGAAAATGGACACATTTTGTTAAAAAAGACACTTTTTTGCCATAAAAAGCTTTTTATTTTGATAAAATGACAAAAAAAGGAATTTATATTCAGCCCATCTCATATTTTTCTGTTTTATTATAAAAAACAGAAAAAATCACTAAAACTCATTCAAAATCAGCCAAAAAAAATGAATTTTACAGGGGTTTTGGTTGATTTTAGCGGTTTTTAAAGGATTATCTATTAATCCATTTTAATGTATCTAAAATGGCTCGATTTAAGAGTATTTCAACCGTGTAAATCCCTTTAGCCACATCCATATTAATATCCATTATTTCTGCATCCATATAATTGTGATTTTCCACATGAACCAGTCTACCCATGGCATCATAAATTTTAATTCCATCATACGGCTGTCCCCCACTTTTTATATAAAATTGGTCTGCAGAAGGATTTGGATAAAGCTCAAAAGTTCTTTTAATTAAAGCCTCATTGAGTCCGTTTGTTCCACTCACCAAAACAGGAACATATTGAATTTCCTCACTAGTGAGTGTGTTCATATTTACATATGAGATCTCTATTGAATCAATTAAGTCAACAATGGGTTCGATTAAAACCCCATACCGTTCACCTGGGCTAATCCATAAGGTGTCGGAAATTTCAGGATTCACAATTGGTCTCCCGTCGGTACTAATAATTTTAGCATTGAGTTCCTCGGGAAAAGTAACTCTATTGGCCAAGTAGCCAATATTAGCCATTCTTAAAAAAGAAACCTCCTCCTTTGCGGTTTGCAAAGCAATATCTGGTTCTAATAGTTGTTGCTCACTTTGTCCATTAACAAGAAAATAGCTCGGGTGATATTCTGGTATAGAAACCTCATGAATAGTTTGAGTTGTATCATGGTCGTGCTCCATTACTGAATCTTCATGCCATAATGGATCCATTTCTGACATGGTGTAGAGCTTCTCTTGACTATAGGGATATCCTCCATCCCATGTTATGTTGCTTCCATCAGCAGGTTTTACAATAAAAACTCCATACATCCCTGCCTGAACGTGAATCGTTGAAACGACATGGCAATGATAAAAGTAAGTACCCGGATGAGGTGCGACAAAATAATAATATCCATGCTCCATATGATGAACCTCGAAAGATAAATGTGGTACTCCATCATTTTCTTGATTGACATCTAAACCATGTAAGTGGATGGTGTGTGGAGCTCCTTGAGACACGTTAAACAAATCCAAAACCACACTGTCTCCTTCATTTGCATACAAGGTAGGTCCAGGAATCGGGGGCTGCTCACTAAAGCTCTGAGCAAACCCAAAAGTGCGTAAAACCACACCATCATGCATCTCTTTTTCACCTAAATTTCTTGCAATTAGCTGATGATTCACTACTTGTTGTCCAAGGGATATAAATGAGCCCGTTAAAAAAACTAAAAAAAGTATTCTTCTCGTCATTATGGCTCAATTAGCATAGTTAAAAACATCCCGTTTGGATATATATTTGCCCCTGTAACTGCAATTAAATTGTGGTCATGTACAGGGTATTCTCCTGACTGATGCGGAACCAACTCTAATGTCAAAACTTCCATAGGGTTAATCGGGAAAGTATCTTTTATTCGTCCCTCATGGCCCGGGTGTTCTGAGGATTGCTCCACTTTTAGGTGGTACCCATGAAAATGGATAGAATGGATAGAATTCCCTGTATTTGCGATATGAATGTGTATGGTGTCCCCAACATTCCCAACAATCCTTGCTGAAGAATCCCCAATAATATCTGGGTTGTGATTTCCGTTGATTAAAAAGAATTTCGGGTTGTATTCTGTACTTAGCTGATTGTTCGAAGAGATTTCATTAATCCATAGCGTGTCTAACTCTTTTAAATTCCAATAAAATGAGGCCGAACTGTTATTTCTAAAAACAATCATTCCTGCAAGACCTAAGATTTTATTATTTGGATAATTCTCTGAATCATGATAGATAAAGGTTCCTGAAGTTGCTGAATGAATAGACACCGTTTCATTCATTCCGGGAGGAATTAATCCTGATTCAATACCTAACTCAATGCTGCTAATTCGATGAGGAATTATATCATTATTGAAAACCGTTAAAGAAACAGTGTCTGAAATGGAATACGACAAAATAGCATTTCTTTTGTCAAAAACACTTGATGAATTGAAGCATTTGTAGGGCAAACTGCTTCCATTGAATGTTTGAAGCGTCCCTGAGTTGATATAAATGGTGTCAGATATTTGTCCTGAAAAAGAATTAAAGGCAGTTGTAATACAAAGAAATAAAATTGCACTTGCTTTCAAAAAGACCATTGAAATTAATTTATCAAATGGTTTAATCAAATAAATCACTGAATGGATTTTACAATGGTTCTGATTACGCTCTCTCCCGATGCATTCGTGATTTTTGCAAAATAGACACCATCAGGCAAGTTTATTAAATCGATTTCCGCAGTCGATCCATCGTTTTCCAAAATAGAGACAAGCTGTCCATTCATCGTCAAAATCTCAACTTTTCCTGCCTGGCTAAAGTTGGTGAAATTAACATATCGATTAGCCGGATTAGGAAACACCTCAATACTGCTTAAGCTGTTTTCAATAATACTACTGGATGGATTTGTCCAAGTAAGATGCATAGAAATCGTATCCCCAAATGCCTGATTTCCTGACTCATAAACATAGAAGCTAACATCCCCCTCACCGTAAAAGGTGGATGCCGTGATATTTAGTTTCAAGAATGCTGTTACTCCATCTAAAGCTTCTTGTTCTGTTATTGCACTCATGGTTCCCTCTCCAGGTATACCAACATAACAACCTCCCAAGTCGCAAAGAGAATAAGACCATTCTTCTGGCAATGTGTTTTCGATAAGAGACCATTGGAATTGTATCGGACTCAGGTCCGTTGTAATGAGTGAAATTCCATGTGAAGAGTAATTTTCTTCTTGAATTTCCTCATCAATATGCTGAGCCGGGTTGAAGGTAAAGTTTTGAGCAATAGTAGAAAACCCTAAAAAAGTAATGATTGAAAGTAAAAAGTAAGAATGCTTCATTGGAGTATGTTTAGAAGCCAAAGATAAAGCTTTTTATCCGAATACTTTTTTAAGTAAATCGGAAACCCTTGCTGCGGGATTATTTCTAATCTCTAATTCTTGTTTTGCGATTTGAATGAACAAACCTTCAATGGCCTTTTCAGTTGTATAATCTACCAAATCCGGATTTACTTTTTGGACCATCGGTATTTTATTATATGCCGTGAAAAGAGTTTCCCAATGCTGCGTTGCACCTACTTTATCTAAGGAGGTTTTAATAACCGGCTTGAATTTTTCGACCAAACCGTTTCTGGTTTGAGCGCTCAGGTAAGATGTTGCAGCATCTTCTTCTCCATTGAGTATGCTCATAACATCATTGAGACTTAGATTTTTAATCGCCGCAATAAATAGTTCCTTTGAGCTATTGGCGGCATCTTCTGCTGCCCTGTTCATTGATTCGATAGCTGCATCAACCTTTTTGCCTTGCCCCAGTTTTCGAAGTTTTGACTCTACCTGTTTAGCTTCCTGCGGGAGAAAAAGTTTGATTTGATCATCTTTAAAATAACCATCTGGTTTAGAAAGTTTATTAACGCCTTTTTCTATTCCATTATTTAGGGCTTCTTTAAGGCCTTCACCCACCTCTTTTTCACTAAGTGATTTATTTCCAGGAATAGAAATCCCTGTTTTCTCTAATCCTTTTTTTAGGTTTGGTAACTGTGACATTCCAGACATTGAAAATGTAAATGTCATACCGATAAACAGATAAATAGATTTTTTCATATGTATGTTATAAAGATTATTAATCACAAACCCTGAAAAAAGTATTTATACGAGTTCGTTTGTTTCAAATATAAATAAATACATAGCATAAAACATACCAAAATAATGTGGCATTTAATTACAGACAGAGACGTGAACATCATAACATTAATAGGAAATGGGAAAAACGATTCAATTACGAGGTAAATTGAAAGAAATGATTAAAAATTGCAAATAAATGGGTCGTATTTATCAAAAAAGACACCTTTTTATAGAAAAAGTGTCAATTTTAGAATCTATGAATTTTGAGAAACACAGAAATAATTAATTTGACCAAAGTGTATCAAAAACCAGGAAAAGGAACATAAAGTGCACTAAAAATGTAAAATATCGCACTAATTCATTGAATTATGTAAAAATTCCGTTTTTATAATACTCGAAACAAGTGCCCCCTAAAAATTAAAATCGAGGCAATAGAGTTGCCTTCTGATTATTGTCTTCCGAAACGAGCTCTTTCTTTGTCTTCGTCACTTGAGACTTTTGCTTAACTGAAGAATGGTTAACGGTGATTTTTGAATGACTCGATTTTGAGTCTTTAATTGCTTTTTTTTCTGACTGTCCATCAACATAGATCATCATAAATAAGGCCAATGGAATTAAAACAAAAATATTGAGAAAACTTTTTTCATCTGAACGAATTACTGTAAACTACTACTGAAATTAAAAGTAGTACTTGCAAAATTGTATTCTTAATAAGGATGACTATTGCCAGGGTATGAATTATTATCTATGACTTTTCACTTAACATGATTATAGTCAAGAAAAGAAACTAATTTATTTAACATTAAATTTATGAATGAACAAAACAAAGACCCTCTCGGGTCTTTGTTTGTGTGAAAATAAAGTAAGTTTAATATCTATTAAAAGGCAATAAGTATAGTATGTAGCTCAACGTTCTCTGCGGCTGCCGCTCCTATCGCATCAGCTGCTGAGTTTTTATTTTCAACAGGAGCAATATACTCATCGGTAATGGTAATAATCATCCTATTGTTATTTTTCCAAGAACTTGAATGGACTGTTTTAACAATAGCATCATAATGAGACTCGCTCGAATGGTATCCTCTTTTTTTACCAATAAAATCAATAGCATTCCAATGATCCTCACTCAAATCAGACAATACAAACCATTGGTTTGAGCTGGATATTCGAAATGATGCTGCACCTACCCTAGATCCCGCAGGCACCGAAGCAAGTATGGCATCGCTTTCTTTCATCATGGTCTTTACATTATTCCCCATACTACCAGAAGCATCAATGAGTATTACAATATCTGTGGAATCTGTTGCGTGCCTGTCTATTTGCTCAACTATTGTTTTAACGAGGTTCGCTCGAAGCGTTCTCACGAATTCTCCTGATGTAGGCAATGCAATATTATTATATCCCTCAAGAATTTGATACGAACCATTCTCATTAGTTGAGGAGGAATTGTTTGAATAGTTGGTGTTATTATTATTATTTGATCGGTTACTGTTTGAAGATGTCGAATAATAATAGTTCGTGTTCGAAGATGAATTATTTGTGCTTGATGACCCTGAGGAATTACTTGATGGACGTGATCTATTCGGGCTTGTTATATTTGACGAATGAGATGCCGGTTTAGGTGCCCTAACTGCTGGCCTATGATTAGTGACTGGTGCATTTTTAAATGTCCCTCCCCCTTTTGAACTCGGTCTTTTGACCTGACCAAAAGCCGAAAGAGAAATAGATAATGGTAGAATTAAGAGTAGTAATGTTTTCATAAGAGTTGTTTTAAATTGGTTAATAAATAAGTCACCGCGGTAATTGTGTGTCTTTCGATGAATCCACTCCAGATATATCTAGAATCGTGCCAAACCCAATTTTCAAGACGCTTACAGGGTCTTTTTATATACTGAAAAAGAGTTAAATACGTTGAAATAAAACTTTATCGTTTTCAACACTAACCATATATATTCCAAATGATTTATTCGGACTCTCACTGGCTTTATTGCAGTATTTCCTTCGAGAAATATTTGAAACAAACAACTCCAATTTATTTGGCGCTAACCATTGGTATGTGCCACTAACCGACGTGAAACAATCTACTCCACATCGAGCGCGATATGAAGTTTGAAAACTGTTTTCGGTAAAAGAGATGAAGTAACCCCACCTGCTCGCAATATCAACTGTCGATTCCGAATAGGCACTGAGAATAAAACCATCCTCATTTTCTGTTTCCAAACATTTACCATCAATCTTCCAAGAATTGTTTTGCAATTCTATTCTTTCTTTAAAATACGTATTTGGGTCAATCTGAGATGACGCTGTTAAATAAATAACAATAAGCAAAACGAAATATTTCATGTGTAATTGATTTTATTGGCTTACAACTAATGGACCTTAAGGTTCATTTCTTACTTAGTCCTTGTCTCCAATCACATTTATTCGCTTCAAGAAAACCTTTAAATTTGTTTTTGGTACTATATTTGAATTCATTACAAAAATTTAGAATATGAAAGGTCTTATTATTTTTATCGGAATTTGTGTTTTATTTTCATGTAAAACAAAACAAAACAGTGAAACTACGGTATCACAAAACAATAGTAATGTGATTGATTCAGGAATAATAGAAAGAGACCATCCTTCTTTAAATATAGAAGCTGAAATTGGAGACATGACTCAAGAGTCTAAAAATGTTCAAATTTTAAAATCAAAAATAGATGGTAACTATCTTATTTTAAAAATCGGTTATTCAGGAGGGTGTACAACTCATGAATTTCAGTTTCTCGGTTCAGCGATGATTTCAAAATCTCTTCCCCCAATAAGAACTGTTCGTCTTGTTCATCATACAGATGATACATGTAGAGAGTATATTGAAAGAGAACTTATCGTTAATCTCAAAGATTTGGCATACAAAAAAGAAAGTGGGAGTAAAATAAAACTCAAGATTCAAGGTGCTGAAGACTTTTTGCTCTACACCTATCAATAAAGCACTTTAAGTCTAAAACAGATTACACATTTTTTTTACAGTAAAGTGAATGTGTTGAGAAAAAAACATTTAAGCTTATGATCTGATTGGCAATGAGTTGCTCAATCCTTAAAGATGTGGTATTTTTAGACAAACAAAATCATACGTCTAATTATGAAATTTTTAAACCAAACCCTATTAATTTTATTCATCTCCATCACAAGTTTCAGTTTTTCACAAAAAAATGAAACTGAAATACAACAAAATCCATTTGTTTTGGGAGACCTTATTGTTCAATTAACGGATCAAGGTAATATCCGCAATCTTGTTAATCGAGCACCCTCGCACAGTAACCTGGTTATTTTTAAGGAATTGTCTCCAACCTCCGATATTTGGCAGCTTAAATTTAACCACAACAATATATCCCATAAAGAAATTTTAAACTGGTTATATAATCAACCGAGTGTTGAACTGGCTCAAAATAATTATTATTTAAAGCTTCGTTCTACAATACCAAATGATGCCACTTTCAACAGTCAATGGCATCATAACAATACGGGACAAACAGGTGGTACTGCTGATGCGGACATCGATTCAGATTTGGCTTGGGATATTACTACCGGTGGAACAACGGCATCTGGACATGATATTGTTGTATGCTTAATCGAAAGTGGAAACTTAGACCATCAAGATTTATCTCCAAACCGATGGGTAAACACCAATGAGATTGAAAACAACGGGGTTGATGATGATGGTAATGGTTATGTAGACGATTATAGTGGCTGGAACCCACTTCAAAACAATGATAACTATGGTACAGGAGCGCATGGAACAAATTGCCTTGGAATGATGGGTGCAAAAGGAAATAATGGTCTAAATGTCGTCGGTGCAAATTGGGATGTTAAGCTCATGGTCGTTGGTGGATACAGTATCAATACAGATGCAAATGCCATTCAAGCCTATCAATACCCTTATGATATGAGAGTACTTTGGAATAATACCGGTGGTGCGCAGGGAGCTTTTGTAGTTGCCACAAGCTCGTCATGGGGAATTGATGGAGAAAATCCAAACAACCACCCTGTTTGGTGTAGCTTTTACACTACGATGGGAGAAGCGGGAATCCTAAATGTGGGAGCAACAACAAATTCAAATTTGAATGTAGATACCGCAGGTGATATGCCAACAGCGTGTAACAGTCCATACATGATTGGTGTTGGGCGCACGGATCACAATGACAATACTGCAGGAGGTTATGGTGTAACTACTATTGAGTTTGGTGCACCAGGAATCAACGTCGTTACAACATCAGGAACAAACTCCACTACTACTACGACCGGTACCTCTTTTTCTTGTCCACTGACAGCCGGTGTTATTGGACTCGCTTATTCTATACCTTGTTCAGACTTTATGAATACCGTTATCTCTAACCCTCAAGCTGGGGCTGATTTGGTACTTCAGGCACTTATGGATGGTACTGATCCTAAAAGTCAACTGGCGAATAAATTCGTATCGGGCGGGAGGTTAAATTCAAGAAACACCTTAGATGAATTGATGGCGGCTGGTTGTGATGGATCCATCTGTTTTGGCCCAAGTGGAATCGCAACCACAAATATTACTGAAAATGATGCAGTTCTCGAATTTGCTGCTCAATCAGGTGCAAACGCCACTAATCTTTATTGGAGAGAGGTGGGCGCAGCAAACTGGATCTCCGAAACAGCAGTGGTGTCTCCATTTACTTTTACTGGTTTAAACGGATGTTCAGAATATGAATTTTATATGGAAACCGCTTGCAGTGTGGACACCATCTCAAACCCAACTTCAACGCAAGCTTTCAACACTCTTGGCTGTGGGGCTTGTATAGACAATCAATATTGCTCAAATGCAGCATCTGATGGAGTGGATGAATGGATAGAGTCGTTTACTATCGGCACATACACAAATCCATCAGGAAACGATTCAGGTTATGGTGATTATACCGGAAACCCGATTCAGCTTGCGACGAACAACACCTACAATATCGATATTGAAATCGCTTGGGGAGGGGCACTTTATAATGAGCAATCTCGAATTTGGATAGATCTTGACCAAAATGGTGATTTCGATGCTTCTGAATTGGTTTTTGACCAAGGAGTTGCTGATCAAACGGTGAATGTTGTAGGTCAAGTTACCATTCCGGCACTAACACCCCTTGGCAGCACCAGAATGAGAGTGCAAATGGCTTATGTTGCCGCACAAACACCACTTCCAGATGTCTGTGATTCATATCAATGGGGAGAGGTTGAAGACTACTGTGTTGATATTGTATACGGAGCTATTTGTGGATTAACTGTTAATAGCACTTCTTCAAATCCTTTATGTAATGGAAATGACAATGGATCAATAAATGTAAATGCATCCTCTGGTTCTGGCAACTATGAATACAGTTGGGATGGAGGGCTCGGAAATTCAAGTACAGTATCAAATCTTTCAGAAGGAATCTATACAGTAGTTGTTACTGATTTAGACAATAATTGTGACACAACCATTCAATATGAAATGGAATACCAAACAGCCATTTCATTAGATTTCAATTCCCAGGATGCGTCATGCTACCAGTCGGCTGATGGATCAGCAACGGCAATTGCTTCGGGATCTTCTGATTATATATATGAATGGGAAAACGGCCCATCCTCGAATGAATGGAATGGGATTGGTGCAGGAACTTACGCTGTAAATGTGATTGACTTAAATGGTTGCACAGCACAGGGAGAAGTGTCTATTGACCAACCAAATCCAGATGTGGTGTCGTTCTCTTGGAATACTTCAAGCCTGTTGGTCCAGTTTTCAAATTCATCAAGTCCTGGAAGTTATTTGTGGGATTTCGGTGATGGCAGCACAAGTACAGAAGAAGACCCAACACACACTTATTCAGAGACAGGAACCTATACTGTATGTTTAGAGCTCACTACGGATTGTGGAGTCAAAGACCTATGCAATACATTAAGTGTTAATAATGCCGATATTGATGAAAATTATTGGGAATATGTTTCAGTGTATCCGAACCCCACAAATAGCACAGTTTATTTCAATATTACGCACCCAGAACTTTCCACGATCAAAATAATTGATGTCGTTGGAAAAGAAATTTATAGGTTAAAGGTCTCTGGACAAATTAATGCTGTTGATTTATCAAGATTTGATAATGGGTCCTACTTTTTTAATATCCTAGATGAAAGTGGAAAAACACTTATCTCGGACAAATTATTAAAGGTAAAATAAAACGTAAAAAACAATAAAAGGCCTCTTTCGAGGCCTTTTAAATTCTATATTCAGGATGTTGTTGTGAGTGCTTTGTTTAATCCAAAACCACTTCTAAAGTGGAATGATCCACAATAACAATCTTCCCTTTTAGCTCCCCTTCAGTTATTACAACACAGCAATAAATAGCCGCTTCATTGGTCTCCGGAGAAACATAAGGAAGATACGCATCTATGTAGCCTTGCTTGAATTTCGTTTCTTCGATGATTTCACAGGTATAACCCAAACACCTTCTTTCTCCCACATTGTTAAGAGGACGTACTTTTGTTTTACCTTCCATTTTTTTAATTTAGAAATTAAAGATAGAAAAATCCTAGACTAATTAATGCTAGAATCGACTTACATAATAATCAAAGTATTTGCACTCCCTTATCAGCTCTTGATAAAACTTTGTATTACTGTATTGGTTCTTCAATACCTCAAAATCTTTGCGGAAACCTGAAGACCGGATGCCACTTTGGAATTGATCAAAATAATCGTTGTAGACTCCATAATAATTCGTGTAATTATCTCTTATTCCGGTACCTTCACAGTACCTATTTTGATCACAACGCGCCAACATGTAGTGCGCCTTGGCCGTCATCTCTCGATTTAAAGTTCCAATATTAAGTGCTCTATCAAAAAATTGTTTAGGAACAGCCATGTCATAAAACCCATTTAATCCTGACGAGGACCTGTAGTTCCCCATTAATTTCCATGACACCCCATAATAAGACATGTTATAATAAGCCAATCCCAGGTTGAAATAATCTTCAGCACTGTTTTTTCGTTTTGCTTTCGAATGAAGTCTCACTAATGAATTTACCACCTTTGTCCTTGTAAATTTCATTTCATCAGGAACACTGTTTTCATAGTCGTAGCCGTAATCCTCAAAATAGGGATCCTTTATATAAAATGTAAATGGATTTACTGCTGTTTGTGTATTTGAGATTTGAGATTTAATCTCTAATGGGATTTTATTGAATTCTGACGCCGCTTCCTCTAATCTATCAGGGTTCCTCATCAGCAATAGCGCCCTTAGCTCCCTGATGAAAAACTTTACATCGTCAAATTTTACAATATTTCTATCCTCTCCTGACCAATAATAACCGTTCGAGAAATAGTTGGACGAGGCGTACTCCACCAATTTGGTTTGAGGTGTTTCTTTCAAGTCCATTAGCACCTTATCAAGGTAGGAAACCGTAACTTTCTCCAGAGGTTCTATGTAATATTCTCTGTCTATGTATAAATCTGTCTGTAACCTTCGTCCTCCAAAAATCAGTGTTAAAAATGCATTGTCTTTGACATCACTTCTCGAAGACAACTCATCAAAAAGATATTCATTGAGAGAAAATGAAAACTCTCGGGATTGAAGAGAATTGTAATAAACCTCCCCCTTGTTTATCTTATAGAGCTGTTCCCCAACTTTATTTTGATCCTCAACTGAAAGTACTGGCCTCATTTTTACGTATAACAATACGTTCAAAATGTCCAATTGAACCTGATCATTCTCCGTCAGACCATGAATTTGATTTGCCATTATGGAGCTTTTATCATAATCTCCATTTAAAAAGTACAGATAGGCCATTGAAAGATGCCAAAATTGACTTTTACTGTCATTTTGAAGAAGGTTTTCATTTAGTGCAATCAAACGCTCTAGATACTTTCCTTCTGTCTTTTGTTTTACCAACTTCCCCATGCCTTCATGACCGTATAAAGGGTAATACCTCTCGTTATTATTTAGAAAAAAGGTCTCTAGTCTATTGATTTCGCGACTCATCAAGATGCGTGCAAAATCATTGTTCTGATTGATTTCTGTGATTTTCGATAAATCATATAATCCAAGATTTTTACCGTTCATCCCCCTAATAAAATGAAGTGACATTAGCTCGTCCGGTGAAGCCCCCATATTTTTAGCATCTGCAAATTCACGTTCAGATTTAATATCTATACTGAGATAAGCAGATCGTCTTTTACTTGGGCATTCCATATAGACCTTAGAAAAATAATAATTGGAGGCCGCATTCCTTTTCATGATTCGAAGTACGCCTGCATATTGATCCATGGCCCAATATGATATAAATGACTTTTTGTTTTTAAAATAGCTTTCATAAATGTCAACAACCTCCTCATATGAGCCATAATAACGGTGTAGCTTAATCAGCTGATAATGCATGCGCTCTTTTGTAAATCCACTTCTAAATTGAGCCAGAAGCTTGTTTGCCTTTGCAAGCATTCTATTTTGTTCTACAGGGTCTTTAACGATGGGCTTTTCGTCCCAAGAGTCAGGAACAAGTGTTTTTAAATAATTTTCTAGCTCCAGCGCGTAATCAAGATATTGAATAAATTCTTTTTCTTTTTGCGCTATTTGTCTAGGCTTGCTTGTTTTTGATTGTAAAACCTTCAACTCATTATCCTGCCCCTTAAATCCATCACGTCTATACATGATTTTAATAAGGTCTTCTTCTTGATATTTCCCTTCTAAAAAAAGACTCCATTCTTTGATGTTTAAATCCACGGAATTGTTCTCTTTTTTAAATTCATTGGGGAAATACCACAAATTGAATTTTTTAGGTTCATTCTCTTGACTTAACACAAGGTTTTCATCAAACAGATGATAATAATCCAACCCATAACTTCCAGTGCAATTGGAAGTGCTGAACGAGATGGCACTACTTATAAATAAGAGTATTAATTTGATCGAGTTTTTGTTTGTCATAGTCTTCAATATTGGACTGGCTTAGGTGATAATAGATCAGTTTGTCAAAGCTTAAAGTAGAAAGAAGCTTGGCTGTTTGTTCCAGCTCTTTTAGGTCAACCTCTTCAAATTTTATCTCATCATCCGTAGATAAAAATTGTCCGTTAATATAAAAATTATCTTTTACTAAGAAT
>JGI20155J14468_10001128_pt1 | contig 21392 bp, 25 predicted proteins | sample COG_05_FD_14468 | JGI IMG/M metagenome (IMG submission 14468) | reverse complement strand
TTGTCTGTCTCAAGGGTAATGATGCTGTCATTTTCATTAACAGAATCACCAACCTTAACAAGAACTTCAATAATATCTACTGCATCAAAATCACCTATATCGGGCAACTCTACATTTTTTTGAGTAGTCATATGGACTAATTAATTTGCTTAAAATTTTAACCAAGTAATTATCCCAAATTTAATGTCATAAAGGCGCTAAATGTCAAAATTTAATAGAAAATAAAAACTCTTAATTATATTATTTGTTATCATGCTTATTTTTCAGTGTACATATTCTAGATTGCATGCCTCTTGCCCTTTCAACCAATGATTTAGCTAAAACGTACTCCAATAATCTTGAAGCGTTGAAGGGAATCAATTTAAAGGTTGAAGAAGGTGATTTTTTTGCTTTACTTGGTTCTAATGGTGCAGGTAAAACAACGGCGATTGGAATTATTGCAGGGTTACTTAAGAGTACTTCAGGTGAGGTTGAAATTTATGGTTTGAATCAAAAAAATCATTCAAATGAGGTCAAGAAAATGATTGGATTGATGCCACAGGAGTTTAACTTTAATCCTCATGAGCCAAACATTGAAATCCTTATAAATCAAGCCGGATACTTTGGTATCTCGCGTAATGATGCCAAAATTCAAGCTGAGGTTTTGTTAAAAAAAATGGAGCTTTGGGATAGGCGCTTTGATGTCGCACAGTCATTATCTGGAGGAATGAAAAGAAGATTGATGCTTGCAAGAGCTTTAATACATAAGCCAAAGATTTTGATACTTGATGAACCAACTGCAGGAGTTGATGTTGAAATACGCCAATCAATGTGGCATTACCTTGCCCAGTTAAATAATGATGGAATGACCATAATTTTAACGACGCATTACTTAGAGGAGGCTGAATCTCTTTGCAGAAACATTGCGATTCTCAATAACGGTGAGCTCGTAGAGCAATCTAATATGAAAAAGCTTCTTGCAAGAGCTAAAAGACAGGTCATCATTATTGATACAATAGAGAAGGTCCTCAGTCCCATTGAGATAAATCATTGTGACTGTGAGGTTTTGGATGAAAATACTTTACAGGTTTCACAAGGTGAAGGAGTTTCAATATCTGATGTGGTTTCATCGTTATCAGAGCAGAATGTCCATGTCTCGCATCTAAGGAGTTCACAAAATCGACTAGAAGCATTGTTTTTATCACTTACCAGTTAAATCTTTATGTGGATTGCATACAAAACTATTGTCATTAAGGAAATACTCAGGTTCATAAGGATTTGGGTTCAAACGATAGTCCCTCCAGTGATAACTACCTCGCTATACCTTCTTATTTTTGGGGGTTTAATGGGAGGAAGAATAGGCCAGATGCAAGGAATAGAATATATCGATTTTATTGTTCCTGGAATTATTCTAATGACAGTCATCATGCAATCATACGCTAACACGGTCTCTTCCTTTTTTATGACTAAATATAATAATAGTTTTGAGGAACTTCTTGTCTCAACTACCCCCAATTGGGTTATTTTGCTTGGATTCGTAAGCGGTGGAATCGCGAGAGGTTTTTGTGTAGGATTAGCAGTAACTTTTACAATTTCTTTTTTTGTTGAAATAAAAATATTTAGTCTTTTAGTTATTGCTGTTACTTTTTTCTTGACCTCAATTATGTTTGCATTGGCTGGATTTATTAATGCAGTTTTTGCTAAAACTTTTGATGATATATCAATAATTCCAAACTTTGTTCTCTTGCCGCTTACTTATTTGGGTGGGATGTTTTATAGCATTGATATTTTGCCAACTTTTTGGAGGTCGCTATCAGCATTTAATCCAATTTATTACATGATGGATGCATTTCGATTGGGTTTTTTAGGCGTTGGCTCTGTCGAGCTATGGAAAGCTTTTTTAGTGCCGGTTTCAATGATAATTGTTTTGGCTCTCGTTGCAAATACACTATTGAACCGTGGCGTAAGTATTAAGACAGAATAATACCGCTATGAGCCGATTACCCCTTCTTCACCATTCATAATTCTTCTAATATTTTCACGATGAGTAAAGTAGATAAAAAGATTAATGAGAAAAATAATCAGTGTGGCCTTTACATCTTGAGTTGTAATGAAATAAAAGTAAATTGGTGAGAGGACTGTCGCAGTTAATGCAGCGATTGAGGAGACTTTCATTACTTTTGCTACGATTAACCAGATAATTGAAAACGTTAATCCAACAAAAAAGCTTAGGCCAATGAGTCCACCTAAATAGGTGGCAACTCCCTTGCCCCCTTTAAAGCGATAATAAATTGGAAAAACATGACCTAGAAAAGCACAAAGTAAGATAATTGTTAGTTCAAATAAGTCATATCCAAAATAGTGAGCCAGTAAAACAGGAACTGCACCTTTAAGACCATCAAACAATAGAACAAAAGCTGCTAAAAACTTTCCCCCAATTCTTAAAACATTTGTAGCGCCAGGGTTTTTGGAGCCTTTCGTTCTTGGGTCTGGTAAATTGCACATTTTACAAATAATAATAGCACTAGAAATTGACCCCAATAAATAACTACCAATTAAAAAATAAATCAAGCAGTGCTCCTATATTATTTGCAAAATAGCTATAAATTATATCAATGAAAACATTTTATTGTGGTTTTAAGTTCATATCACAAAGGTATCATAATACTTTTTTTACAAATAATTGAATTATGGATATTGTTTTTGTTGAAGGCTTAAAAGTGGATACTGTCATAGGTATTTATGATTGGGAAAAGAAAATTCGTCAGGACATAGTGCTTGATATTGAAATGTCATCAGACATTGCTGCTGCAGCAAAAACTGATCATATCGATCAGGCTCTTAATTACAAAAGTGTATGTAAGCGAGTCGCAAGCTTTGTTAAAGACTCTAAGTTTGAGCTAGTTGAGACTTTGGCAGAGAAAATTTGCCAGATAATCCTGACTGAGTTTGATGTTAATTGGGTAAAGTTGACACTCAACAAAGGCGAAGCAATAACTGGCGCTAGTGGAGTTGGGGTTATTATAGAAAGGACTAAGGTTTAGTGAGCATTCTCCATCTTAATATTGGTTCAAACCAAGATAGAAGAAAAAATATTCGTTCTGCATTAGATCAGCTTGAGAATTTTTTTGAAAAAATTAAGGTTTCTTCCGTTTTTGAAAGCCCCTCGGAAGGTTTTGAAGGTAAGGATTTTTATAATGTAGGAGTCAATGTCGAAACTCACAAAAAAGCTTCTGAGGTTCTTGATATTTTGCACAAAATAGAGGACTCACTTGGAAGAAATAGAGCAATGCCAAAATTCTCATCAAGAAGCATAGATCTTGATCTTGTTATTTATGGCGATCTAATTGATGAAAAAATAAATGTTCCCAGAAAAGATATACTTAGGTATGCTTTTGTTCTTGCGCCACTTTTAGAACTAAATCCTGAGGGTATTCATCCTGAAAAGGGGATTTCATATTTAAATCTTTGGGAAGATTTTGAGAGTACTCAGGTTTTTGATTTAAATAAGTTTAGTCTAGAAAAACTCTACAATTAAGAGGGATGAATTCAGAATCTGCAATAGAATTTTTTGTTAAATAATTGAGTGTACATTGGCTATTTTGACTATAATTTTATTTTGAACATAAAATGACAAATAACATGAAAAAAATTACTGCATTGTCCTCTGTATTTGCTCTAGCAATTTTTGTATTCTTTACCAATACGTCTCAGGCAGAGTTTGTTGCTGGTAAAAATTATCTGGTCCTAGATAAGCCTGTCGAAACTGAAACAGGAAATCAGGTAGAAGTTAGAGAGTTGTTTTGGTATTTTTGCCCTCATTGTTTCTCAGTTCATCCAAAGCTTGAAGAATGGAAGATAACAATGGACAGTTCAGCACAATTAGTTCTTCAGCCAGCAGTTTTTCCAGGATGGGAATTGGGATCTGCATTTTATTATGTTCTCGAGGAGCTTGGAGAGCTCGACCGATTGCACTCCGCACTCTTCAATGCGATTCATGTTCAGAAATTGAACCTTAAAACTCAGCAAGATTTTGTGACTTGGCTTTCGTTAAATGGTGTTGATGAAGAAAAAGCTAATAAAGTTTTTAAGTCATTCCCTTTAAAAGTTGCGGTTAATAAAGCAAAGGCTAATACATATAAGTACCGAATCACTGGCGTCCCTGTTTTCATTGTTAATGGCAAGTATACTGTTAATGCAACAAGTGCCGGAAGTGAAGAAAAGATTTTTGAAGTAATCGACTATTTAATCCAAAAAGAAAAACAATAATACATGGATAGGCCAAAAGCCGATTCAGTTTTATTATTTTCAGGCCTAGATCCGTCAGGAGCTGCAGGAATTTCTGCAGACATTGAAACTATTAATAATTTTGGGGTTACTCCTCTCCCAATAATTACAACACTTACGGCTCAGAATACTCAAAGGTTTGATTCAATAGTTTTGACTGAGGATAGTCTTCTAGAAAAGCAATACAATCTGATCCATGAGGATATTTCATTTAGTACGGTAAAAATTGGCTTATTGGGTTCTGTAAGCCAAATAGAAACGATCTCTCGTCTCATTACTAAAAAGAGTCCACTTAGTGTAGTTTTAGATCCAATACTTATTTCTGGAAATCAAGAAAATTTAAGCTCAAGCAAGATGATTGAGGCTATGAAGATAAATCTTTTTCCAAAGAGCACAATAATTACTCCGAATTTAGAAGAGCTGAATTTCTTGGCGCCAGGCATGGGTGAGCAAGAAGCAGTTTCAAGTCTGAATTGCTCTTGGGTCCTGGTGACTACTTCAGATGCTTCTAAAATTGATATTGAGCACCGTCTTTATAATGACTCAAACTTAATACGACGATTCAAGTATAAGAAGTTAGAAGGAAAATTTCATGGATCCGGTTGCACCTTGTCCAGTGCTATTTCAGCTTTAATTGCAAAAGGAATATCCACTGAAGATGCCTGTGATCAGGGATTGGCGTACACTTACCAATGTTTATTAAATGCAAAAAAGATTGGTAAAATGCAGTATCATCCGACTAGAGCTCTTTATAAATCAAAATGACTTTTATTGAACAATGGTTAAGATCAGATATCAAGAATATCAATGCTTACCATGTACCTGATTCGAAAAACTTACTTAAATTAGATGCAATGGAAAGCCCTTTTGGAGTTCCAATTGCTTTAAAAAAGGATTTTCTTGATTATATTGACAAAACAGAGGTCAATAGATATCCAGATGCTGCTTCTACTCAGCTTAAAGATACCCTTAGAAACCTTATGGAGGTTCCAAAGGAGTTTGAAATCCTTCTTGGTAATGGTTCAGATGAGTTAATTCAGTTATTGGCGCTTGCTTGCAATGAGGGCGATCTCATTATGAGCTTTGAACCCAGCTTTGTGATGTATGAAATGGTATCTAAGTATGCCCATTTAAAATATCATGGTATCAAGCTTGATTCTAATTTTGATATTAATTTAAGCGAGACAATTTCAGCTATAAATAGTAAAAATCCTAAGCTAATATTCATTGCTTACCCTAATAATCCAACTGGAAATGCATTTGACTATGATGCAATCCTAGAGATAATTGGATCTACCGATGCATTAGTCGTTCTTGATGAGGCATATTATGCTTATTCAGATCGAAGTTTTTTATCTGAAATTTCTAATTTCTCAAATTTATTAGTTTTACGAACTATCTCAAAAATAGGATTTGCTGGACTCAGGCTTGGTCTTTTAATTGGAAGTAAGGAGACAATAACTCAACTCAATAAACTTCGACTCCCATACAACATTAATGTGCTTACACAAGCTAGTGCTAATTTTTTACTTAGAGACAAGCAAGGTATTTTAAAAAATGCGAAAATTTTGATAGACGAAAGACAGCGACTTTTTGAGGTGCTGTCATCATTTTCACAGTTGAAAGTTTATCCCTCACAGACCAACTTTCTACTCTTGCATTGTGATGATGCGCAAACCTTACATAGTTCTTTAATTGAAAAAGGTATTCTCATTAAAGGTTTTTCTAATGACTCTGAGCTCTCAGAATTCTTACGTATTAGTGTCAGTGAACCAAGCGAAAACAATATCCTTATCGAAGCTTTGAGAGACTACTATGGTCAATAGAGATGATTTAAATGTTTACTGTAATGATTTTTTGAGTGTTAGTAAATACAAAGATTATTGTCCGAATGGTCTGCAGGTAGAAGGCACTCAAACTATTAATAAAATCGTCAGCGGTGTAAGCGCCAATTTAGACTTTATTGAGCTAGCGATTGCTGAGCAAGCAGATGCTATTTTTGTTCATCATGGTATTTTTTGGAAAAATGAATCAAATGTGATTGTTGGCTCCAAAAAGACAAAGATTGACTTACTATTAAAAAATAATATAAATCTTTTTGCTTACCACCTTCCTCTTGATGATCACCCTGAAGTTGGAAATAATATCGAATTAGGAAGGGTTCTTGGGATCAAGAAAATGAAACCTGTTGATTCCAGTTTGATTTGGCAAGGAGAATTAGATACTGATTTAAAAACTTTCTCTAGTTTAATTGAAAAGCAGTTAGGAAGATCCCCTCAAATATTTGGTAGATTGAGCCGTTCAGTCAACAGTATTGCATGGTGTACAGGAGGAGCCCAGAGTTTTATTGATGAAGCAATTAGCCTTAAAGCTGATGTTTTTCTTAGCGGTGAAGTTTCAGAGAGAACCCCTGCAGTCGCAAAAGAAAATGACATGATATATATTTCAGCTGGTCACCATGCAACAGAGAGATATGGAGTCCAAGCATTGTCTAAACACCTTAGTTCTGAGTTCAATTTAAAACACCAGTTTTTAGAAGTTCAAAATTCAGTTTAATTATTAATAATTTTGTATTGGATATGCAGCGCTTAAATCTTTCTCCCTCACTTGAGATTAGTAGAATTATTTATGGTATGTGGAGACTTGATTCTGACCAAAATAAGTCTACAAATCATATTAATAATAAAATTAACTTATGCCTTAATCAAGGTATCACTACATTTGATCAGGCTGCTGTGTATGGAGGTTATAGTTCAGAAGCACTCTTTGGCAAGGTAATTAAATCAAATTCATCATTAAGAGATAAATTAGAAATTGTTTCGAAATGTGGCATTATTAATCCCTCTGATAGGTACCCCAATGTTTCAAATAGTTACTATGACACATCGAGAGAGCATCTAATTGAATCTGTTGAATTTTCGCTGAAGAATCTGTGTACTGATTATCTAGACCTATTATTGATTCATCGTCAAGATCCTTTGATGAATCATTTTGAAACTGGTGATGCATTAGATGCACTTATAGAGAGTGGTAAGGTGAAAGAGGTCGGGGTTTCAAACTTTAGACCGCATGACTATAGTTTGTTGCAGTCCGCAATGAAAAATAAATTAGTAACTAATCAAATCGAAATTTCACTTGCTGCAACTCAAGGTTTCACAAATGGTGACATAGCATATCATCAAGAAAGATCAACAAATTTAATGGCATGGTCACCACTTGGCGGTGGCTCACTTATGACAGATGAGGGAATTTTAGGAAAAACCTTGTCAAAGATAGCTGAAATGCATGATGTTGATAAATCTGCAGTTGCTACGGCATGGATAATGGCTCATCCAGCAAAAATCTGTCCCATCATAGGTACAAATAATTTGGACAGAATATCAAAAATTGCTGATGCAATGAAAGTTAAAATGAATAAAGAGTTGTGGTTTGAGCTCTATATTGCAGCTCATCAAGCAAAGAAAGAAAAATGGAGACTTCCATAATTCCATGCAATTTTGGAGAAATTCCTATCAATTTAACTAAAAATCGTCATTTACTGAGCATATTTTTCAATATTGACTCATGTGCCTCGTATAATCTATAGTTTTTTTAGTTTTGTGTCCTCAATATGAGTAAAAAATATAATGTTGCTGTTGTTGGAGCAACTGGTGCTGTTGGTGAAACTCTAATCTCAATTTTAGATCAGAGAAATTTTCCTATAGAAAATTTATACCCTTTGGCATCTAAACGTTCAGCTGGTAGCAAGGTTTCATGTCAAGGAAAGTCCTGGGTTGTCCAAGATCTGGATACATTTGATTTTTCAAACGTCCATTTAGGTTTATTTTCAGCAGGTGGAAGCATTTCAGAAAAATATGCGCCTATAGCAGCGGAAAAAGGATGTATTGTTATCGATAATACCTCTCATTTTAGGCGTGATGAGGATATTCCTTTAGTTGTGCCAGAGGTTAATTCTCATGCAATTGCAGAGTATACAAATCGCAATATTATTGCCAATCCAAATTGTTCTACAATTCAGATGCTTGTGGCATTAAAGCCTATTTATGATGCAGTAGGTATCAATAGAATTAATGTTGCTACTTATCAAGCAGTTTCAGGTACAGGGAAAGAGGCAATTACTGAGCTCACAAATCAAACTGCAAATCTTTTAAATGGCAATGACGTCGATGTAGAGGTTTATCCTAAACAAATTGCATTTAATGTAATACCTCATATTGATACATTTCAAGAAAATGGATACACGAGGGAAGAAATGAAAATGGTTTGGGAGACCCAAAAAATCTTTGAAGATGAGACTATACTTGTCAATCCTACTGCCGTTAGGATTCCTGTAGTTTATGGACATTCAGAGGCTGTTCATATTGAAACTAAGCAAAAAATAACGGCTCAAGAAGCTCGAGCACTTCTTGAGAAGGCTGATGGAGTTGTTGTAATGGATAAACAAGAGGATGGTGGATACGCTACACCATTCATTGAGGCAACAAATAGCGATGCAACCTTTGTGAGCAGAATTAGAGAAGATATTAGTCATGAAAATGGCCTAAATTTATGGGTTGTTTCGGATAATATTCGAAAAGGTGCTGCATTGAATACAGTGCAAATAGCGGAAATACTCATTAGAGACTATATTTCATAAGATAAAATCAAAATAATGGTTATAAAAGAGAGAAAGACAAACGAAACAGATATCAAGGTAAGTCTTGAGCTCTATGGCATTGGAAAGGCCAATATAGATACTGGTGTTCCATTTTTAGATCATATGCTTGATCAAATCGCCCGTCATGGATTAATGGATTTAACTATTAGTTGTCAGGGCGATACCGATATAGATGATCATCATACCGTTGAAGATATTGGTATAACGCTAGGACAGGCTTTTTCAGAGGCTGTTGGAGATAAAAAAGGCCTAACACGATATGGTCACTCATATGTTCCATTAGATGAGGCGTTGTCAAGAGTAGTTATTGATCTATCTGGAAGGCCTGGATTAGACCTGGGCGTTAAGTTTACGAGGGATCGAGTTGGATCATTTGATCTAGATCTTATAAGAGAGTTTTTTCAAGGATTTGTTAATCATTCTTTAGTCACTCTTCATATAGATAATCTAAAAGGTATTAATTCGCATCACCAAGCAGAAACTGTTTTTAAGGCGTTTGGAAGGGCACTGAGAATGGCAACAACACCCGATGCAAGACAATCAGGTGTCATACCCTCAACAAAGGGATCACTCTAATCAGTCTGGCTTAAAATCATGCAAACAATCGCAATTGTGGACTATGGAATGGGAAATGTCCGTTCAGTTCAGAAAGCACTTGAGCATGTTGCACCAAATGATAATTGCATACTGACNAATGACCCTAAAATTTTAAGAGACTCTGATCGGATTGTTTTTCCAGGGCAAGGGGCAATGGGGTCGTGCATGACAGCACTAGAAGAGAACTCACTTATTGATGAAATTAAATTATCATCTAAATCCAAACCATTTTTAGGTATATGCTTAGGTTTGCAGCTATTATTTGACTCAAGTGAAGAAAATAAAGGAACGCAAGGGTTATCAATTGTTCCAGGTAAAGTTATTAAATTCAAGAATAGTGAATTAAAAATACCACATATGGGTTGGAATAATGTTAATCAATCTAGGGAACATCCACTATGGTTTAATATTGGCAATAATAGTCGTTTTTATAGTGTTCATAGTTATCACGTGAAACCAGTCCACCAAGACTGTATTTTTGGCACCACAACCTATGGACATGAGTTTGTTTCTGCGATTGCACTTGGCCATATTTTTGCAGTTCAATTTCATCCAGAAAAATCACAAACTGATGGCTTACAGCTTCTTAAGAATTTTGTAAACTGGTCATAAGAGTTACTTATCTTGCTGCCATTTTGATAGATTGATTCTATTGAAGCTCTTTAAGAGAGTTCAGATAGTGCTCAAGATCCATTGGTTTATTGTATTTCTGTGAATTAAAAATCATTTCAGCAATATGCTCCATCATCATATGCTCTACATGATGAGCGTCTTTATATTTAGTTATTAAATCACTATATATATTTTTAATTCCGTTTGGTTGGTCTAAACTGATTTGATCTTGCAAAGACAGATGAAGATTAATATGAAGAAATGGATTGGTTTTTCCTTGCTCTGGAAAATACTCAGTATCTAGATTACTAATATTTTCATGATATTCAGGATGTTTTTCAATTATTTTTGCTAACTGGAGTTCCAGCGGGTCTAAAGTTTCATTGGAATTGTATTTTAACCAGGCTTCAGCTAAATATTTACGTTGCTCAGATCTGTTAGAGGTAAACACTTAGTCTAGATATTTTTCTCTTCATATTCACACAAGTCAAGAAGTGTGCAGTCATTACAATGAGGTGATCTAGCCTTACAGACATACCTTCCATGAAGGATCATTAGATGATGAGCTGGTACTTTGAACTCATCAGGTATAAATTTGATTAATTTTTTTTCAACCTCAAGGACAGTTTTTCCTGAAGCGATTGCTGTTCTGTTGGCCACTCTATATATATGAGTATCTACCGCAATGGTAGGCTGACCAAAGGCAGTATTAAGAACTACATTGGCTGTTTTTCTACCGACACCAGGAAGAGCCTCTAATTCTTTCCTAGTCTCAGGTACCTCTGAGTTGTATTTATCGATAAGTATTCGACAAGTTTGAATAATATGTTTTGCCTTAGAGTTAAATAACCCGATTGACTTAATTGTATCTCTGAGTTTATCTTCGCCTAATTCAAATATTGATTCAGGAGTATTTGCAAGTGGAAATAGTATATCTGTTACCTGATTAACACTCTTATCAGTCGCTTGCGCTGATAAAGTAACGGCTACAAGAAGTTCGAATGATGTTGAGTAGTTAAGTTCAGTTGTCGGATTAGGAATTTGCTTCAAAAGCCTACTAAACATTTCACTTCTTGTCTCTGCGTTCATTTGAACCTTTTTTGGTTAAACTATGGGTGAAATATTATACTTAATTTTTATATATTTATCAATAACCAATCAATCTTCAAAGAAATGAATCGACATAATCTTCAAGTTGTTTCCAAAGATTTTTTCTCTCTGGATGACTTTCTTTTAAATGATTTAAGCTTTTTTCAAAGCTTTCAATGGATAGAAATCCATTTTCACCATTTTGAATTCTAGATTGTACGATTTCAAACCATTCATCCTGTTCAAAATCATTAAGATATTGAGGATAATTTCTTGCCTTAAAATTTAGAAACAACTTATTAAGTTTCTTATCTTCAAATGGAGGGTTGTAATGATCAAAATCTTTGGGCGAAAGATTTTGAATCTCATTACAAATGATTCTATCATGCCTACTAATAAAACCATCATAGAGAGACTGGTCAACATCGGAAGTTTGCTGTCTTTCCGGTGGTTGTTTAAAAATTAATTGCACTTTCTCTTCAATTTTTGATCTATTTTGATGGATAAATGATAAATTTTTAAAACAATTTTCCATGTCGATCTTAAACTTACCTATCAGGTTAGATGAGAGTTTAAAGCTGTCTTCATTTGGGCTGCAAACAAACATAGGACTTTTGTTAAATACGAGTTCATTTAACTCAAGCTTTTCAAGACCTTTTGGCAAGTCTGATTTTCTAGTAAAAGTAAGTTTTTTTAATTCATCTATATCAAGTTCTAAAAGAATCTCTGGATCTTGATTAAGGTTAAAAACAATTGCTCTATCTGAGTAATCAGGGTGATAACAGACTGCAGTTACGAGTCTTGTAAATGAGGACTTGTAACCAAAACCAGAGGAAGTCAAAAGCATAGGATAAAAAAGCTTAACAAGTTTTTCAACCTCTTTTTTATTTCTTAAGACTCAATGCATATTCAAAGAATTTAGGCTGAGTCTTTTTGATTATTGAGGCAATGCCAATTGTTGCTCTTACATCAGCCATAGCATCATGGGCATTACTATGCTCAATATGATTCGCTGGAGCAAGGTTATCCAGCTTAAAAATAGGTCTATTTTTATCGTTCTTTACCCATTTAAGACTATCATCCTCCTTGTGAGCATAGCAAAATCTAGCAACATTTAGAATATCCCACCTTGAATTGTCATTCTGCCAATGCCAAGAGTAAGGATCTAAAAAATTTCTAAAAAGAGTATGTCTTGTATATTCATCATCAAATGCAATCGAGTTATATCCAACAATACAGGTTTCAGGCTTTGAAAACTCAGTATGAATTTTTTTTATAAACTCATGTTCAATAAAGCCTTTTTCTTCACACAGTTGAGGTGTAATGCCTGTTACTGAGCAGGCTTCAGGTGCTGGTAGACTGTCTCGGGTAGGCTTGCAATAAAACATATGCTCATCAAGCACATTAAGATTTTCATCTGTTCTGATTCCTGCAAATTGAGCAATTCTTTGCACTTTTGGTGAAAGACCAAAAGTTTCATAATCATACCAATAGAATGTTTTCATAGAGTTATTAGTTTAATGCAATTATATCAATTGACTCAATGAAAGAAGTGTGTCTATAGAAATTATTCCAAACCGATGTGACAGACACTATGTCTGGTCCCAATTAAATAAGAAAAAATATTACTAGACTGATTATTTTGCGAAGAAAAAAAATTGCAAACAGACTAGAGTAGGAATAAATAAAAAACCCAGCTAAAAGCTGGGTTTATATAAATAATTTTTAAATTATTTTGGTACTACGTTTGCTGCTTGAGGGCCTTTAGCGCCATCTTCAAGTTCAAACTCAACTTCTTGACCTTCCTCAAGAGTTTTGTAGCCATCACCTTGGATTGCTCTGAAGTGAACGAATACATCGTCACCGCTTTCTTGCTCAATAAAACCAAAACCTTTTTTTGCGTCAAACCATTTAACGCGACCTGTAGTTGTAGACATGCAGTCTCCTAAAAAAAAATAAAACATGGAAAAGATGCAACCAACCCAAATCACTGTGAAACCGACATACTACGAAGCAACAACACAACATTAAAATCAGCTGAATATTAACCAGCAACTTAATTTTAACCTAAAAACCTAATAATGTATATTTATTTAATTTGTAGTAATAACGCTACCTTTTTGGACGACTTCTTGAAAATTTTTTATCTCTATTAATTTTCGGTTTTCTTCTTCTTTGTTTTCTAGACGGGTCCCTTTTAAAATGACTAGATGATTCTCGAGGAGATGTCTTATTGTTTTTCTCAGTCAACTCTTCCATATTGAGCTTTTTGTCAAATACTCTAGTATTCTTGAGGATTTGAAGAGTTTCTTTTGGCATTTCATCGGGCAAATCAACAGTTGTAAAGTCTTGATAGATTTGAATTGCACCAATGAATGCACTGCTTATTTCAGCCTCATTAGCAATGGCTCCTAAAATGTTACCAGGCTTAATATTGTCACGTCTCCCCAATGATATTTTGTATCTTCTCATTTGAATGGATGGATTATCTTTGAGTGGATCAGCTTGAATTGAAATTGAAATACTTTTATTATCCTTAGAGTCAATTTTGGGTTGAATAATCTCTTTTTCATTAAGTAATAATGGCTCTGTGCCTTGAGCCATTAATGCAAGAGAAGAGGCAATTTTAAAAAGATCTTCTTCATTTTCTTTCTGATAGCTTAGTACTAGTTCAGAAAAAATAGAAAGGTCTTGATTCTGAAGTGTTTGAGTAATTCTTTGTTTAAAGTTAATAATTCTTTGTTCATTAATGATTTTTGCCGAGGGCAGCATCATAGGCTCTATGGGCTGTCGAGTAATTTTTTCAATTGTTTTTAACATCCTTCTTTCACGAGGCGCTACAAACAGAATTGCCTTTCCTTCTCTTCCTGCACGACCTGTTCTGCCAATTCTATGAACGTAGGATTCTGGATCCTGTGGTATATCATAATTGACAACATGAGAGATTCTATCAACATCAAGACCTCTTGCTGCAACATCAGTTGCAATAAGAATGTCAATCTTTCCTTTTTTTAGGTGCTGTATGATTCGCTCTCTATGATTTTGAGCAATATCACCGTTTATTGCCTCAGCCGTAAAACCCCTAGCTGATAATTTTTCTGCAAGGTCGATAGTTGCAGTTTTTGTTCTAACAAAAATTAGAAGGGCGTCAAAGGTCTCCACTTCAAGAATACGAGTTAATGCATCTAACTTGTGAACGCCGCCAACAAGCCAATACCTTTGTGAGATCGTCATAGCTGTCGCAGTTTTTGTTTTAACTTTAACTATTTTGGGTTCATCCAAAAATTTTTCTGCTACTCGCCTTATGACATCAGGCATTGTTGCAGAAAAGAGAGCAATTTGTCGTTCTTCTGGAAGCTTCTCCATGACCCATTTGACATCATCAATAAAGCCCATTCTTAGCATTTCATCTGCTTCATCTAAAACCAAAGCCTTAAGCGATTTTAATTTCAGAGTCCCTCTTTTTAGATGATCCATAACTCGCCCAGGAGTTCCTACTACCGCATGAACACCTCTCTTGAGTGGCCTTAATTGAACATCATATGATTGACCTCCATAAATTGGAAGGACGTGAAAACCTTTGAGATGTCTTGAGTATGTTTGGATTGCTTCGGATACTTGAATTGCAAGCTCACGTGTAGGCGTTAATACTAAGAGTTGAACTTGGTTGTTTTTTAAATCGATTCTATCAATCAAAGGCAAAGAGAATGCAGCCGTTTTGCCAGTGCCTGTTTGTGCTTGACCGATTACATCATGACCCTTTAATAAGTGAGAAATACATTGTTCTTGAATAGCCGATGGAGTTTCATAGCCAACGTCATCGAGTGCTTGAATTATTGCATCGGATAGGCCAAAACTTTTAAATGTTACGTTGGATGCATGATCAGGCATGATTCGGGAGAGTGAGTTTAGGAAAAGGGAGGATTATACCTTGAATCTGCTATCCACATTGAAATGACATCAGCCCATTTCCAACGTTAAACTAAATATTATTACTCAAACCATTTAATTGAGCATCCCATTGAAGGAATTTGGTTTTCAGGACCTTTACCGCTTTTTGAGATTTGTTTCATAGCTTCAAACAACTCTCGCTTAGCACCATCAACAGACTCTTTTCTAGACTCATCGAGCCTTCCCCTGTATTGAAGACCAAGCTTATTGTTGTATCCAAAAAAATCAGGCGTGCAAACAGCACCATATGCCCTAGCCACTTCCTGAGTTTCATCAATAAGGTAAGGGAAGGAGAAGTTAAATTCAAGCGCCATTTTTTTCATATTTTCAAATGAGTCTTCCGGGTATTCATTTGGATCATTCGACATAATTCCTACACTATTAATGCCTATTTGCTTTAATTCTTTTGTATCTCTAATTATTCTGTTAATTATTGATTTGACATAGGGACAATGATTACAAATAAACATTATGAGAAGTCCATTTGTTCCTTTGAGAGAGTTTAAGTCATAATATTTTTCATCAACCCCTTTGAGCTTAAAGTCAATTGCAGGGAGGTTGAACTCACAAATTGGTGTTTCTGTTCTTACCATTTTTGATTCATTGCTTCATTTGTTATGATTTTAGTATAGCTTGAATAATGTGTCCTGCCATCATTAATCCAAATAAATTTGGCATGTATGAAATAGCGCCATTGACTGCTCTTGGTCTACCTGGAGGTGAAAACTCGGTTACATTTACTGCTTCGTGTGGAAGAGCTTTTATTTGAACTTCAGTGGAGTGAACCACAGGAAACTTTAAAGAGGCACGCTTAATTCTGAGCTGTCTTCTAAGTTCTCGGGCTAGTCCACAGTATTCTGTTTTATCCATTCTTGAGATTGTTACTTTTGTAGGGTCCAGCCTTCCTCCAGCTCCCATGCTTGAGATTATTGGTTTGTTAAAACGATTGCAAGCATCAATTAAGTTGGTTTTACAGGCAATCGCATCAATACAATCAGCTACAAAATTGAAATCCTCATCATTAGCTATTTCTTCAGCTTCTTGGCCGTCAATAAATAGGTTCTTTTCATTAATGACAGTATCAGGATTAATATCTCTTAATCTTTGAGATAAAACCTCAACCTTTGATTTTCCCAGGGTCGAATGAAGGGCGATGATTTGCCGATTGAGATCAGTCTTGGCTACTGAATCAAAATCTATGAGAGTAAGTTCTCCTACACCAGCTCGACACAATGATTCTGCGCATGCCCCACCAACTCCACCAAGGCCCGCAATGACAACATGAGACTCTGCCAACTGAGCTAAACCTAGCTGACCAACTAAAATTTCTGTTCGAGCACAACTTCCAGCCATTAACTTATCTTAAAAAGATTGTATGTATTCTGGTCACATTGTTCAATGACTTCTTCAACTTTAATTTTTTTGATTCTTGCTACTCTCTCAGCAACTTGAATTAACTCATCAGGATTATTTCTATCATCTGTTTCGATGACTATAGACTCAATTGGCAAGAAGTTTACAATATCATGAAGCTTGTATGCATGAGGATTGGTCAGTGCAGCTCCAAATCCAAAAGAAAAGTTTATTTTCAATAAATTTTCAGCCTGTTGAAGACTTCCAGAGTAGGCATGAATAACCCCTCTTGACTTCGAGTAAGATTTAAGTAAATCAGTAACATCCTCTGTAGCATGAACAGAGTGGATGATTAATGGCAGGTCAAACCTGGTAGCTAGGGCAACTTGTTCATCAAAGAAGAATCTTTGTGTGTTTTGATCTTTAACTTTTACATAGTCTAAGCCACACTCGCCAACAGCAATTGGCTTTTCTTCTTCAATTTTAACCTCAAGATTATACAAATCAATCATTTGATGATCTTTCACAAACCATGGATGAATGCCCAATGCAAAATGGCTATTTTTGTTTGAATGACTGCATGCAATAACACTATCCCAATTGTCTTTGCCTGTCGAAGGAATTATTACTCCGGTCGTTGAACTTGAGGGTGCATTAACATTATCAAAATCTAAGTGTATATGTGAGTTAACCATTACTTCCTTTGTCTTCTAGTAGATAATATAATATAAATTTTTCATCAAAGTTACATGCAGTTTTTTTCTAAGAAAATTTCGCAAGTTTACCTCGTCTTGTTTGTTGGAGTGTTTCTAACTTTAACAGGTAATTTTACATTTTTCGAAAAAACAATGCAGATTTATCCGTTTGCTGAAAACTGGTTATTTGTTATTTCATTATTTTTATTTTTATTTTCATTTCTTGCAGCTATCTTGCTGCTCATTTGTTACAGATGGACCGTTAAGCCAATACTCATTTTTCTGTTGATACTCTCCTCAATAGTAACTTACAGTACTAATAATTATGGAATAGTTTTTGACCATAATATGATAACGAATACATTTGAGACTGATGTCAGTGAACTTGGTGACCTCATGAGTATTCAATTTATCCTGTATTTGTTTTTTTTGGGTCTATTACCATCCTACTTTGTATGGAAAATAGAAATCATTAGATTGCCAATAACGTCTCAACTCTGGCAAAGATTAAAGGTATTTTTGACTCTAGTTTTTGTTTTTATTATTGTGATATTGTCTTTTTCAAAGCATTACACCTCCTTTGCCAGAGAAAATAGAGATTTAAGGCTTTACATTACGCCATCATATTTTCTCTATTCCTCAATTAAATTTGTTGACTCGAAGATCGAGACATCTGTCAAGCCATTTAAAGTAATTGGTGAAGACGCTGTGATAAACAAGAAGTCAGATAATAGGCGTATAGTCATTTTTGTTATTGGCGAGACCGCAAGAAGAGACCATATGTCAATTAATGGTTACAGCCTAAAAACTAATCCTTTGCTCGAGAAAGAGGACATTATTTCCTTCACAGAAATGACTTCATGTGGAACAGATACTGCTTGGTCTGTTCCATGCATGTTCTCTTTACTTGGCAGAGAGAACTATTCTCATGCAAAAGGAAAAAATATGAGCAATGTGCTTGACTTGGTTCATCATGCTGGAGCCAGTGTTTTATGGTTAGAGAATAACTCAAGTTCCAAAAGTGTTGCAGATCGAATAGAGTTTTTAGACTTTCGCTCAGCTCAAAATAATCCTATATGTGATCCAGAATGCAGAGATGAGGGTATGCTGGTTAATTTACAAAATTATATTGATGAGCAAGGTAGCAATGATATTTTGATAGTTTTGCACACAATGGGGAGTCATGGGCCTGCATACTTCAAAAGATATCCTAAAGAGTTTGAAGTTTTCAAGCCTATTTGTAAAACAAATCAGCTAAATGAGTGTAGTGATAAAGAGATTACTAATGCTTACGACAATACAATCCTCTATACAGACTATTTTCTTTCAAAGGTTATTGGACTTCTAAAAAATAATTCTCAAGTATCTGATACTGCGATGTTTTATGTTAGTGATCATGGAGAATCTCTTGGTGAGGGGGGATTGTACTTGCATGGGATGCCTTACTTTATGGCTCCAGATGAACAGATTGAAGTTGCGGCATTTATGTGGCTTGATGACTCTATGTCAAAGGTCTTCGATAAAAATATTATCAGAGAAAATGCAGTGCTACCTCAAACGCATGACAACCTTTTTCATACTTTATTGGGTTTAATGGATATAGAAACAGATCTTTATCAAAAAAACCTAGATTTGACAACTGAATAGATCAAAAATTCATGCTATCTATGCAGCTGGATAATTAAAACAAATGCCAAATGAAAACTTACATTAAGAAAAAAAAGTGATTATAATAGTGCGCTTGTTCTAAACTGACGTATACAAGAGTTATGAAAACATTTAGTGCGAAAGCCGATGAGGTTAAAAGAGACTGGTACTTAGTTGATGCAGATGGTAAGACTTTAGGTCGTTTGGCGACTGAAGTTGCGTCTCGTCTTCGTGGTAAACATAAGCCAGAATACACGCCTCATGTTGATACTGGAGATTACATTGTCATAGTCAATGCTTCAAAAGTTGCTGTTACAGGTAATAAGTANAATGACAAAATGTATCACCATCACACCGGATATGTTGGAAACTTAAAGTCAGTTCCATTTAAAGACTTACTTGCCAAAAAGCCAGAAGANGTGATTCAAAAAGCAGTTAAAGGAATGCTTCCTAAGGGCCCACTGGGTAGGGAGATGGCTAGAAAAATGAAGGTTTTTGCTGGTGGAGAGCATACTCACGCTGCACAACAACCACAATTATTAGAAATTTAAGGCATACTGATTATGGCAGATAAAGAAGTATTTTATGCAACTGGAAGAAGAAAGACATCAGTTGCTAGAGTTTATATGACTAAGGGTAAAGGCGTTTTCACTGTAAACAAAAAGCCTATGGATGAGTATTTTGGAAGAGAGACATCCTCAATGATTATCAACCAACCCCTAGACGTTGTTGAGATGCATAATAAATTTGATTTTAATATTATGGTTAAAGGTGGTGGTGATACTGGCCAAGCAGGTGCAATCAGACTTGGTGTTACTAGAGCATTGATGGCCTATGATGAAGCCACGCGCTCTGATCTAAGAGGAGCTGGCCTGGTAACACGTGATGCTCGAGTTGTTGAGCGTAAAAAAGTGGGTAAGAAGAAAGCGCGTAAGAGCGAGCAATATTCAAAGCGTTAATTCTCTTTACAAGATTAATCAAAAAAACCCGCTTGAAGTGGGTTTTTTATTGCCTTTAAGAAATAAGTCTCAGTTCAAAAAATCGTACCTTTCGAGTTGGTTGAAGTTAATCAGTGATTTGATAGACTGAATGTATTCTTCTCCTGGAAATGCATAATTACCTAGACCCTCAGCAAGCAATATTCCGGTTATTGGCTTTAAGTTTTCGCGTTGATTTTTCCTCATTAGTCGAAGATCCTCATAGGCATAGCTTCGGTTTATGTTTAATACGTAATAGTCAATGCAGTCCTCTAAAGAATTAAAGCTTGCAACCTCATGGATGGCATCTTCATCTCTCTCTTTAGGGATGACTCCACAGCCTTTAGAGAAACACCAAATTCCAAAGTAGTTGTTAAAATCTTTGGCAAATCTTGATCTGCCCCAGTCTGACTCATTGGCTGCTTGAGCAAGAACGAGTGACGGAGGAAGGATGTCAATCACTTTAAGTAGCTCCTCTTTTGATGCGGTATCAATTCGATATTTTTTGGCTAGATCATTGAGTTGATTGTCACTAAGCTCATCATTAGAAATGGCACTCCTTAGCTCAATAATCTCTTCATTTTTCTTATGAATTGCTGGAAGCAAATAATTAAAGAAAACCTCCTTCCGAACAACTGTGCTTTCAATTGAATCAAAACTTGGCTTAAACGAAGAGAGCGATGCTGAGGAGACTAAAGAACTGACTGTAAATAGAGCCAATAAAAGGAATAGAGATTTTAGATTTCTTAGGGTATTTCTATATTTATTGACCATAATATAATCAATTCAGTATTGAAATTTGGTGCTTATTATCCACAAAAAAATAAGCTTATTTATCTTATTTTGAAATTAAATCTTTAGATCAAATTATATTATAAATTTTCAAAAGAGAGAAGCCCTTAATGATTAAATTGAAGTTCACAGAGCCTCTTATAAAGTTCAGAGCTTGACAGGAGATTTTGATGAGTTCCCTCTCCAACAAGGCGGCCATTGTCAATTAGTAAAATACGATCGGCATGCATTATGGTGGCAAGTCTATGAGCAATGATGAGTGTTGTTCTTCCTTGCATCAATCTTTTCAAAGCTTCCTGAACTTTTTGTTCACTGTTTGCATCCAGTGCGCTAGTAGCCTCATCTAAAAGTAGTATTGAAGGGTCCTTAAGAATTGCTCGAGCAATTGCTATGCGTTGACGTTGCCCACCAGACAATCTCACGCCTTGCTCTCCTAAGTAACTGTCAAAACCATCAGGCAGTTTCTCTATGAAATCTAGTGCAAACGCCTCTTTAGCTGCAGCCTTAATCTGCTCAGCGTTTGCAAACGGGTCACCATAGCTAATGTTATGTGACACATCTGCGGAGAACAGAGTAGGCTGTTGCGGTACGACCCCAATATTTGTTCTGAGGTTAACCGGATCAAGATTAATAATATTTANATTGCCNACTTCAATACTGCCATTGNAGGGGTCATAAAATCTTTGAATAAGTTCAAAGATTGTTGTTTTGCCTGAGCCAGATAGCCCAACAATGGCTACCGTTTCTCCCTCATCA
>JGI20155J14468_10001127_pt1 | contig 21395 bp, 18 predicted proteins | sample COG_05_FD_14468 | JGI IMG/M metagenome (IMG submission 14468) | reverse complement strand
TTTAAAACATAATTTTCTTCTAGAAATGAAAAAAAAATATTTGGTAATTTTTATGCCTTCGATAGAGGGTGGTGGTGTAGAAAAAAATTTATTTATAATAGCCAATTATTTTTCATCTAAAGATAATAATATTAAACTTATAACGGCATCAAAGGGATTTGATCAAAAATTTAAAAACATTGATATAATAAAACCTAGGCTTAGTTTTTTAAAAAATACATCAAGAAAATTTAAGTACCTAATTTGCCTTTTGGAGTTACTTAAATTAATACTATCTAGAAAAGAAGTATCTGTTTTTTCATTCCAGGCAAATTTGTATTGTATAATACTCTGTAAAATTTTTAATATAAAAGTGATTATTAGATCTAATTCATCGCCAACAGGTTGGTCTAAAAATTCATTAAAAAAATTTATTTTTAAATATTTATTAGGTTTGGCTGATAAAGTTATTGTGAACAGCACCGACTTTAAAAAACAATTCAAAGTACTTTTTAATATAAATGCAAAATGTATTTATAATCCATTAAATAGATCTGAAGTATTGAAATACTCAAAAGAATATGTGGAGTTACCATTTTATAAAAAAAATAAAAAAAGTTTAAAAATTATAACGATTGGAAGATTTACAGATCAAAAAGACCATTTAACTCTTTTAAGGTCTTTGAATGAAATTAAAAATAAGATAGATTTTAAATTATTAATTATTGGTAGAGGTGTTAATAAATATAAAATGATTAATTACATAAAAGAAAATGATCTTATAAAAAATGTTAAAATTTTACCCTTTCAAAATAATCCTTTCAAGTATTTGATGATTTCTGATTTATTCATACTAACCTCAAAATTTGAAGGATTACCTAATGTGTTATTAGAAGCTGCTTTATTAAAAAAATTCATCATATCAACAAATTGTCCCACAGGTCCTAGAGAAATTTTACAGAATGGTAAAGGAGGCTTTCTTTTTAAGATAGGAGACTACAAAAGCCTATCACAAAAAATATTAAACTATCATCAAGATAAAAGAAAATTAAAAAGTAAAATTAATCATAATTATAAAAATTTAAAAAGATTTGACAGTTATAAAAACTTACAAAAATATTATGCTGAAATTAAAAAACATACTCATAAAATTCATTGAAAAATAAAATCAAATCAACCATAATCATTACAGCAGAAAATCAAGAAAGATTTATTGAAAGATGTATAAAATCTTGCCTAAATCAATCAGTTAAAAATATTGAAATTATAATAATTTTTACAAAACTTAAAAATATCAATGTTTTAAAAAAAAAATATTTATCAAAAAATATAGTTTTTTTAAACATCACAAAAAAAATTAATAAACCAACTCAAGATCAATTATTTAAAATTAAACAGGGGCTTTTAATATCAAAAGGTAAATATATTTTTTTATTAGATGGTGATGACACTTATAAAAAAAACAAGGTTAAAGAGGCTATAAATTCTATTAAAGATAAGAAGGTCCTATTTTTAGACAGCCACGAAAATAATAAAGATAATATTAAGCAAATAAATAAAGTGCATGGATTTAAAGAGACAAATTTATATAAAACCCTAATAAATACATGGCCAAAAGGAGTATGTACTAGTTGTATTGTTCTAAATAGAGACTTGCTAAATGAATTTTTTAAAAAAATTAGAACTAAAAAATTTAATTATTTGGCTATTGATATCCTTTTGGCAATTTATTGTAATATTAAATATAAGGTAATAAAATCCTCAAAAATTCTAACTAAAAAATATTATGTAAAAGATTCAGTTGACTCCTCTTATGTAGGTTTTTTTAATAAATATTATTGGTTTAGAAGATCAGAACAGCATGATTTTTACACATACATAAATAAAAGTAAAAAATTAAACTTGGATTTTATAATAACAAAAATTATTAACTTTTTATTAAAAGTACTAAATTAAGTGCTGATTATTTCATCTAAATTTTTGAAATGTTGAAATTTAGTAAATAAATAAGATTTTTTTTTTGCAAATAATTTTTTTCTATTAATTTCCATTTTGTCTAAACTCATAATTTGATTAAATTTATTTATAAAATCTTTTTCATTATTAACTTTATATAATAGTCCTGCATTATTATTATCAATAATTTCTGATGGACCATTTTGGCAATCACTTGATAAAATTAAAGTATTGCTCGCAGCAGCTTCTAGTAAAACCCAACCTGGATCTTCCCATAAGGATGATAATATAAAAAGCTTAGCTCTTGATAGATAGCTAAAAACATTTTGTAAATGTCCTAACAGAAAAATATTATTTTCCAAATTTTTTGTTTGTACTAATTTTTTAAGGTTTTGCATCTCTTCACCGTCACCAATAATTGCTAATTTAAGATTTGGCTGAGAAACAGTTAATTTTTGAAATGAACTTATTAAAAATTTAAAATTTTTTTGTTTTGTTAATCTTCCAATTGCTACAAAGAACTGGTTATTTTCAAAATAAGGGTCAATTCTTTGTTTTTTTAATTTTTCAATTTTTCGAATATTAATTATCGGGTCTCTCAAAAGAAGTATTTTTTTTTCATCAAATATTTTTATAAGTTGCAAGTGATTGATTGTAGCATTTGTAGGTGATGTAATCTTAAAAAAAACATTTCCACATGTTCTCCAATAAAATTTACGAAAAAAATTAAACTTTGGAAGACCAGATATTCTTAATATAAACTTTGAATGGAAGTTAAATAACTTTGCCAATAGCATTGGTAATGACGTTATCAAGTGACATATGAAATAGTCTGGATTTTTTTTTTTAATAAATTTGTATAGCGGAATAAATGAGAATAAAAAAATTAATATATATGAAAATCTACTCTTAAAAAATCCATTTTTTGGTAAAAATCTAAAATATTTAAATGATGTTAAATTTATAGTTTTAATTTTATTTTCTAATAAAGTTTTACTATAACTCTCAAATTCTCCACATGCATCTATTATCACTGGGTCATATTTTTTTGAATATTTTTTTAAACTTTTTGCAGACTCAATTACTGCAGATATTGTTGCTACATGTGTTAGAAAAGGTGACCAATATACAACCGTTTTCATTTTTTAATTTATTTAAAGTATTTCTTATTTTTATTATTTTTAATTTTAAAAACTAAAAACTTGAATATTGGATAAATTTTTTTAATCAAATTATAAATTTTGATATTAATAAATCTTCTGAATCTATTTTTTATAAACTCAATTATATTAAATATTTTTGTATCTTTTAGTCTATAGTCCTCTGCATTCATTACTATACCCTCATTATCAACTGAATATGATGCCTGAGCTCTATTTTTATCAAAAAAAAATACAACAACAGATTGGTAAAACTGAATTTTATAAATTTTTGCTATATATGGTGAGATTTTTTTATTAATTTTTTTTTTATTTATACCGTCCACTAAACTATAACAAAAATTTATAAAAGAATATTTCGAAGGATTGCCAAATTCTTTTAAATAACTGCAGTGTGTATCCTCAACAAAAATTATTCCATTATCATTTATATTTTGATAACATGAATTAAATGTTGCAATTTGTTGTTGGTTTGTATGTCCTCCATCATCTATTAAAATATCAATTTTGCCAATCTCTAAAAAAAAATTATTCCAAAAACTTGGGTCTGATTGATCTCCTATAAATATTTTAAAACCATGATCTTCCCATTTTTTAGCCGAGGGATTAAAATCGATTCCGACAATATTTGCATTGTCTCCAAAATACTCTCTCCACATCATCAGAGAGCCACCATTGGTTACTCCTATTTCCACCAAGGTTATCTTTTTATTCCTATACTTTTCAAAAATCTCGTCATATATATCAAAATAATTTGAATGTTTAAGAGATCTAAATTTTACTTTTTTAAATATCTCTAAGAAATTTTTTTTTTTATTCAATTTCGATCTTTTTATTGTTAAATTTTATTTAAAGAAGGATAAATTCTTTTTATACCATTTTATCGTTTCTAGTAAACTTTTTTCTAAATTTGCACTTGGTTTCCACTTTAATTCTTTAAAAGCTTTTTGATAATTAAGTTTTTGTTTTTTTATCTCTATTTTAGAATTATTTTTTATTAAGGGATTAATCTTTTTTTTCATCAATTTTTGAATTTTATTTAGCATTATTAAAGCAGTAAGATTATGTTTTGAGCCAATGTTATATATAAATAATTTTTTATTATTTTTGAGCATTTTTTTCAAAAGCATAATGTAAGCCTTAGCAGCATCACGAACATAAATATAATCTCGAATTAATTTACCATTTGATCGAATTACAATTTTTTTATTTTTTAATGTATTAATAATTATACCAGGAATCAATCTATCCAAATTATAATCAGCAGGTCCATAGATGTTACCACATCTTATTATGCCAACTCTCAAGCCATATGTTTTACTGTATGATTGAGCTACGAGATCAGATGCAGACTTTGATACATCGTATGGGTAAATACCTTTTAATTGGTGATTTTCCTTATAACTTTTGCCTACCAATTCTCCATATGCTTTGTCAGATGAGGCATATATAAATATTATCTTTTTATTAATCAATCTAATTGCTTCCAAAATATTAATAGTTCCATCAATATTAGTTCTAAAAGTTTTCATTGGACTTTTATAAGCATCAATCACTTGAGTAACGGCACCTAAATGAAATATTGCTTTAAAGTTGTGTCTCAAAATTAAAGATTTCATTTTATTTAAATCAATAAAATCTCCTCCAATAAAAGTAACTTTATTTGTGAAGGTAGTTTTTTTTAGTCTATTGACGTTTTTATTATAATCCAGAAGAAATACTTGATTTTTTATATCTTGGCTTAGTAAATCGATCAATTGATTTCCTAAAATTCCAAGTCCACCTGTTACTAAAATTTTATTTTTCATTATTTTAAAAAAAAGTTTCTTAGAATTATTGCTAGTATAGTAAAACCATCTTTGAAAGCTCTTAGTTTTTTCCCCTCACTATAAGTTCTTGGTTCATACTTTGAGTAAAATTCACTTATTTTTTTATTATCTTTTGCAAATTTGCATAATACATCAAATTCAAAATCAAATTTGGTAGTTTTAAAAGTATATTTTTTATATTCTGACATCTTAATCATTTTAGTTGCCCCTGCAGAGTCTGTTAATTTAATATTAAATAAATAATTAATAATCGCAGTAATTAATCTTACTCCATAATAATTTTTTTTATAAATAAAATTTTTTTGGTTTTTAAGAATTCTTGACCCTACAAGAAAATCATGGTCTTCTTTTTTAATAATATCATAAACCTTTTTTAAGTCTATCAATTCATATTCATCTATGTCAAAAATAATTGCATACTTTTTATCTGTTAAAGATAGGGCATTTTTAATTGATCCCCCTTTACCCAAGTTTTTTTCATTAAAGATAAAAACAAAATTTTTATTTCTTTTTTGCTCTTCTTTTTTTAAAAATTCTTTTGATCCATCTGTAGAATTATTATCAACAAAAATAAATTCATGATCAAAATTTAATTCAGACGAAAATTTTTCAAATCTATCAAACTTTTTCTTTAAAATGTTTATTTCATTATAATAACAGCATATAAAAGAAAAATTAATACTACTCATTTTATGAGTTTATGAACTTTAAAATTTTTTTGTGGATATATATTAATTGATTTTTTTTAAGTCCTTGATGACAGCCTATAAGAATTCCATTTTTCATAATNTAGTCAGCACCAGGGAAACTATTTAATTTATTTTTTTTATTTATTAAATTTTTAAAGCCAGGATGCCTTAATATATTTCCACTAAAAATTGGTCGAGTTTGAATATTATTTTTTTCAAGATATACTTGAAGTTTTTTTCTATTGAATTTAATTTTTGATTTAAGAATTACTGGATAGGCTAAAAAATTAGTTATAATATTTTTATTTATTTCAACTGGAATAAAGTATTTTTTTAATTCTAAGAAAAATTTATGATGAAAATTAAAATTTTCATTTCTAATTTTTTGAAATTTATCAAACTTTAATAATTGCTGTAATCCGAATGTAGCGCCAAGCTCACTAGGTTCAAAATTAAATCCTTGCTCGGCAAATACAAACTTTCTATCATAATTAACTCCCATTAAATTTATATTTAATCTTTTATTGATGTCTTCTGAGTTTTTTAAAGTAGACGAAAGTCTGCCCCAACTTCTTAAGATCAATCCTTTTTTGTAGTTTTGTTTATTATTCAACATCAGCATACCACCATTGCCTGCACAACTAATTATATGCGAGCCATAAAAACTTGTTATGGACATATCGCTATAAAAACCAGTAGATTTTTTATCAATTTTTGCTCCCAAAGTATCAGCTGAGTCTTCTATGATCTTTAAATTATGCTTAGTTGCAATTTTTTTTATTCTTTTCCAATTTGGTATATTCCCAATTAAATTCGGAATCATTATGGCTTTTGTTTTTGAATTTATTTTTTTTTCAATCAAATTCGCATCGATTTGCAAAGTTTTTATATCAACATCTACAAATATAGGTTTTAAATCACAAAAAGTTAAAGAGGAAATTGCGGTTCCAAAATTTAAACATGGAACAATTACTTCGCTATTTTTTTTTAAATTTAAAATTTTTAGACCAAGATGGATTGCTGATGAACCTGAGTTTACCATTATTCCGTATTTTTTATTAAATTTTTTAGCTATTTTTTTTTCAAAAGCTTTTACACTGGTTGACATTTGGGTGGTTTGCCTAATTCTTTTTAGTACAGCATTTATTTCTTCTGAACCATAAACATTTTTACCATATGTTATTTGTGATTTTATTATTTTATCCATGGTGCTTTTTTTAATTTTAATAAATTATTTAAATATCGTTTATCTCTCAATGTATCCATAGGATGCCAAAACTTATAGTGTTTGAAGGCCATAAGTTCTGATTTTTTTGATAGCTCTTGTAGTGGTTCTTTTTCAAAAATACAATTGGATCTATTATTAATATAATTAAAAACTCCATAATTTAAAACAAAAAAACCTCCATTGATCCATCCTTCGCCTAATTGACTTTTTTCTTCAAACTTTATAATTTTTGAACCTCTTAATGTTATTTTTCCAAAACGGGGAATGGGTCTAACTGAGCTCATTGTGGCTATTTTTTTATGTTTTATGTGAAATTTCAAAAGTAATTTAAGATCAATATTAGACAAACCATCGCCATAGGTCATAAAAAAATCTTCGTCTTTATTAATTAATCTTTTAATCTTTTTTATTCTTGCGCCAGTTTGAGAATTTAATCCTGTATTCACAACATTGATATTTTCAAAGTTTTTAAAGTAATCAAATATTTTTTTATATTTATACCCAGCACACAGTATAAATTCATTAAAACCAAAAGACATATAGTAATTAATTATATGATGAATTATAGGTATTTTTCCAATTTGTACTAATGGTTTAGGAATTTTGTCTGTTTCTTCAGCTAATCTTGTTCCAAGACCTCCACATAATATAACTGTTTTCATAAACCTAATTTTAATATATCAATAGTAATAAAATCACAACAAAAACCAAATAAATAATTATCTTACTAAATTTATTCATAATAAATGAACAAATCACTAGGCAATAATAAAACTTTAGAAAAATTAAATTTTTTTATTAAAAATGATTTAATTAAAATTAAAAATTTGAATATATTAGAATTTGGTGTTCATGCTGGAATTTCAACTAAATTATTTTTAAATATAATTAAAAATAATAAAGGTAAGTTGATTTCAATTGATACTGTTGACTACAAATCATCATTTGATGATAAGAATTGGTTATTCTTAAATTGTAGAGATGATAATTATAAATATATAAATAAATTTACTAAACAAAAATTTGATTTAATATATTTGGATACCCAACATAACGAGAAACATATAAAAAATATATTTAATTTATATTTTGATAAACTTAAAATAGGTGGAATTTTTCTTGTAGATGATATTTTTTGGTTACCATATACCAAAGGTAGCTATAGGGACAACTTTCACATAGAAATAAATAATCGTGAAAGTTTTTCAGGTATTATGGATATATATAATTCAAATTCAGATAAAATTGAGCTTATCTTATCGCCAAAACATACCGGTATGGCAAAATTTATAAAATTAAAAAATAAAAAACTCAACTATTTTAGAAAAATTAAGAACAGACAGTTTAGTTTCAAAAATTATATTAGAAGTTTAAGAAACTTTTTTATATAATTTTTTATAAATTATTATTAAAGAAATAATAAAAAAACCAGAAATTTGAAAGAATAGTCTATCTACAGAATATTTTAGATGAAACTCTAGTGGTAAATTTGTAAAAATATATGCACAAAAAATAAAAAATGAATAGAATATTAAGAAAAGTAAATAGTATTTTAAAATATTTATTTCTATTCTATTTTTAATTAATAATAATCCCGCAAGAATTGAAAGTAAAAAAATTAAATTCTGAAAAATTCCGAAAATAAAATATTTTACTATTAAAAGTATTCTTTCAAATTTTACATAATCTGTAAAATTTTCAATATTAAAAAATTCATAATTTCCACTTTGGAATGAAGAATTTAAGTCAATTGAATTTGAATAAATAAGTTTTAAAGCTATAATTATAATCAAAGAAAAACTTGCTATTAATTGTCTTTTTAAATTACTTTTTAAGCTAAAAATATAGATACATAAGAATAATAAGGCAAAAATCATTCCTTCACTTTTTATCCAGCTCATTGAAAGACAAGACAATATAATTATCAAGAATCCACTTAAATTATTATGATTATTCTTATCAAGAGATAAATAAAACTCTTTAGTTATTAAGATAAATAAAGAAAATATCAAAACCTCTTGATAACCATTAAATAGAGAATTTTTAAAACAAATTAAAATTAAAAAACTATAAAAAATTAAGTTGTGTAACTTGTTATTTGATAAAATTTTTGAAATAGAAATTAAAGATAAGCAAAAAAAATAAATATAAAAAATTCTTCCGTATAATTCATTATTTATAAGTGAAAATTTAGCATAAAAAGACCAGATAAATGCTCCTAAATGGGGATATTCAGGTCTTGTTGTATATTTCAAATTTTCTATCGAATTATCATTATAAATTGTTAATGCTTTTGTTACCCAATAATTCTGGGCATCCCATCCAATTATAAAGTTATTTAAAAAAAAAATAACTATTATAAAAATTGTAAAATATAAAAAAAATACCTCTAATTTTAAATCTGATGTGTTAATTTTTTCTCTTAAAATAAAAAATAAATTGTGAGTAAATACAATTCCAAAATAAAAAAATATAATTTTATTACTAAATAAAGTTAAAAATGATAAGATTAAAAGTGAAAAAATGTGTATAATCGTTCCGAGTGATAATTGATTAATAAAGTTTTGTTCTGATTTTTCTAAAATATTAAAGTTATAGCAATATTTCTCTGGAAAATAACAATTAATTGTTATCAAGAATATTGTTAGCATCGATTGAAACAATTCAAACATTTTTTTCTAATAGGTAGCAATTGGAATTTTTTTCTAAAATATTAAATTTTGTAAGATCAAATTTAGTAATATTGTGTGAAATTATAGTTTGAATTTTCATATTATTAACAGATGCATTATTTAAACTTTCTAACTCTACATATAAATTACCAGCTCTGATATTCAAATCTTTACTAATAAAATTCAAAAAAATTTCATTGTTTTCATTAATTGTTATTTTTTTTTTAAAAATAACAATTCTGTCTTCAAAAACTTCATGAATAATTGATATTTGAAATTTTTGATCTTTAAGGTTTTTTTTTGTTTTAAATGTTAGTCTATCAATTCCATCTATATCACTTGGTAAAAAATTTGTTTTAAAATTATTGTTATCAATTTTTTCAAATCTCATCTTTGACTCATCTTTATAATTCAATAATATTAATTTTGATTCATCTAGTTTAGATTTTGCACTATTATAAAATATCCAGCTTGGGTTTGGTGAAATTTTATAATTTTTAATAGGTATATTTTGTTTTATTTCATATTTTTTTTTTATATAAAACAAAAATCCGACTGACTCATTGTTACAATACTGATAAACATTATTTAGCCTTGTCGAAAAATCTCTATTAACTAAAAAATAAAAATTTTTAAAGAAATTAAAGTGATTTAACAGAATTATAAATAAAATTATCAAAATAATACTTTCTTTATTGGGTATCTTAATTTGTCTCATAAATTTTATTACAATTTGTTAAACAATAGTATATTTCATAAACATGAAATTTATAAAGCCAATTTTAATTATATTAATCTGCATACCTTTGTTTTCATTAATTTATTTTAGTAGTTTAAAAAACTGTAGATCTATCTATATTTTCAAATCTTATCTTGATTTTGGGTTAAATCATATTAACGGTTGTGTTTCTATTTCAAATCTTAAAAGTAATACTAAAGTAATTTTTTCTGATAATCCAATTTTTTATGAACTGTCTAGAAAGTTTTACAATCATTTTATTAAAGATAGAGGGGAATTTAAGTATAATATTTTAACAAATATAGATGAGCCACCTCAGAAATTTAAACCCTTAAAACACAGGTTTGTTGAAGGAATTTTACAAAATGAAGGTTATGATTATCTCTTTAAGAAAAACAACTTAAATATCAATAATAACATTGAATATAATAGTTGGCATAGGTCACATGGAGGGGATTGGAACACAAAATATTCATCAAATAAAATTATTAACAAATCTAATATTGGCTCACTAAAATTAATTTGGAAATACTCATCAATTAATGAAGAAAAAATAAAAAAAAAATGGAAACAAAATATTCAAGCTAACCCAATATTTTATAAGAATAGTTTAATTGTAATTACTGCAGATTGGAAAATTATATCACTTAATGGAATTGATGGGAAAAAAAATTGGGAACTTCAATCAATTTCTCCGCCATCAAGAAGAGGATTATTAGCTGAAAATGATAAAAAGAATAATAAAGACTACTTATATTTACCAGTTGGTGGAAGAATATATAAGATTAACATAGCAAATGGAAAATTAATTAAAGAATTTGGTGATAAAGGTTCAGTGTATGCACCTACTCTTGTTGCACCAATGGTTTATAAGAATTCTCTAATAGTTGTAACTTATACCAATAAAGCAGTTTATGTATTTAATAAAGACAGTGGTATCTTAGAAGATTTAATACCTCTTTATGATGAGAGGCGGAATTTTGTGGGTGGGGCGCCATGGGGTGGGGTAGCTTTAGATAAAAAAAAAGGAATTGTTTTTGTTGCCACTGGAAATCCTATACCAAGCTTGTATGGAGTAAATAGAAAAGGTGCTAACCATAGATCCTCAAGCTTAATTGCAGTTGATATTAATAAAAAGAAAATACTATGGGATTTTCAAGAAACATTTCATGATTTGTGGGATTTTGATATCCCATCCCCACCAATATTGCATGATTTGGTAGTTGATAATAAAGTTTTAGAGATAATAATTTCTCCAACAAAAGTTGGAAATACAATCATTCTTGAAAGAAATACAGGCATACCACTATTTAACTTAAACTATAAAAACATAAAATATACTTCTGATATTCCTGGTGAAACGACATCTGAATTTCAACTTGAAATTAAACTTCCTGAAAAATTTCATGAGATAGGTTTTTCCAAAAATGATATTGATAATTTAAGCCAAGAAAAAAAAGAAGAAATCTTAAAAAGATTAGAATTATCAAATTATGGATCTTTTTATCCACCCTCTTTTAATAAAGATTTAATAATAAAAGGAATACATGGTGGTGCTGAATGGCAGGGTGCAGCTATTAATCCAAAAGAACAGGCAATTTATATACCTGCAAATAATCTACCCTGGATATTAAGACCTTATATGTTTTCATTGGAAAATATAATTTCAAAAGAAATTAAAGATTTGGAGGGCTACAAAATATATCAAGAAAAATGTGCTTCTTGTCATAAAAAAAATAGAAATGGATTAATTCAAAAATTTGGAGAAAAAAGATCAAAATATATACCTAGTCTAGTGGGATACAGCCTAGTCAATAAAGAGGAGTTTATTAAAAAAATTGATAATAAAATGAAAAAGATTCATCGCAATTTAGATATTACAAAAAATGAAAAAGACTTAATATATCAATTATTTTCTAAATGGGATAAAGATTTATATTCAAAAAAGAAAATAAGAGTAGCTGCTGATGGTCGTGCATGGTCACAATTCTTAACAAAAGATGACTTGCCGGCATCTAATCCGCCCTGGGGATATATAGCAAAGATAGATTTACTTACTGGTAAATTAATTTGGAAAAAAAAGATAGGGTATAAAACAATTAATAAGAAAAAAGTATTAACTGGAACCCCTAATTTTGGTGGATTAGCAATTAATGGTTCTGGAATTATTTTCTACACAGGTACTGATGATAATTATGCCTATGCAATAGACTCTAAAAGTGGGGAAATATTATGGGAATATGAGATGCAGGCTGCAGGAAGTGCTCCACCAACTATTTATGAAACAGGTGGAAAGCAGTTTATAACCTTTGTATCAACTGGTGGTGGATATCACAATTACAAAAAAAAGGCTTCAACTATTTACACTTTCTCTATTGAGTAGTCTTTAATTTAAATAAAATTAAATTATGTAATTTTATAAATTTTATTTTTCATATACCAATCGATGGTATTCTTTAGTGCAACACTAAAATTAGTAAACTTTTGCTCTTTCATTAAATTAAGTATCTTTTTGTTGTCTCCATGAGTTTTATTTACTTCGATTTTCTTTAATATTTTTGGATTTACATTTTTTATTTTTAACCCTTGTAAATTATTTTGCATTTCATTTATTATCTTGATTACTTTAATTGGTCTATTAGAACAAACATTAAACAATTGAAAGTTATTTTTAAAATTAACTTTTATTAACTTATTAAGAATTGAAACTACGTCTTGAATATAAGTAAAATCTCTAAAATGTTTTCCACTATCATTTAGATAAAAAAATAAATTTTTTTGATATGATTCCATCACTTTAAAAAGCATCATATCTGGTCTGCCCCATTCACCAAAAACAGTAAAAAATCTTAAACCAATAAATTTTATTTTACCGTCAAGACTTAAGGTCTTTGCTGATATTTCATTCATTTTTTTAGTTAAACCATAAATATTCTTTGGGTTTAAATCGAATGACTCTTTCACTGGATATTTCTTGGCATCTCCATAAACTGAACTTGAAGATGCAAAAAAAACTTTTTTTACTTTTAATGATTTTGCTAAATCACAAATATTTAAAAACCCAATTAAATTTGAAAAAAAATAACTATCAGGTTTAATTAGAGAATATCTTACACCTGCTTGGGCAGCAAAATTGAAAATAATATCTATTTTTTTTTTTCTAAAAAATTTGAACAAAAGATTTCTATTAGAAATATCAATTTTTTTAAAAATAAAATTTTTATTTTGTTTTAAATTTTTTAATCTTAATTTTTTTATTGAAACAGAGTAGTAGTCATTTAAATTATCTATTCCATAAACAATATTATTTTTTTTTAATAGACTTTCTGCAAGACTATATCCAATAAATCCACAAGTGCCTGTTATTAAAATTTTCATGTTGTATTTAAATAAAAAATATACATAATTTTCTCATTTTTATTTCTCACCTATTAAATCATTTAACATTTTTTTATTATGAGAAATATTAAGAGAATGTTCATTAGAATCGTAGAAATTCTCAAAAATATTTATCATATTTTTTAAATTTTTATCATTAATATTTTTTATCCAATAATCATAAAATTCAAAACCATCATAACTATCAAAATTATTTTTTTTAGTATTTATGAAATTTCCAAATTTTTCAAAAAATGCATTATAGTCATGATAAATATATTTCATAAAGTAATACTCTAAAATTTCATTTTTATTAATGTTATGACTAATTTTGTCTAAATTTTTTAATGTATCTTCATAATCTTTAAAGTCTTTTGGCAAAATATTAAATGTATAGTTTGAAGTTGAGCAATTTTTTGTTGCCATCACTACCGGTATACCCAGGTACGCATATTCAAAAGCAATTGTTCCATAAATAGTTAAAACATAGTCAATTTTTTCTCCTATTATTTGATGATGGGATATATCAGAATCTAAATATATTATTTTATTATTTTTTTTTATTATTTCTTTTGATAATTCTGTGGTTCTGTCCAATGACTTTGCATATTTTAAATCTGAATAATAAGGATGATCTTTTAAATACCAATCAAAATCAGTTACTTTAGACAAATTGGACAAACATTCTAACCATTCTTTAAAATCAGGAAAAAAATTTCTTCCCCAAAAATTACAGGCATCACCAACTTGATGAGTTGCAATAAGTATTTTTAATTTTTTATTTTTATTTAAGACTTTTATATTTGGATCATATGGTTTTGAAAATGCTGACTTGGTGGTAACCAACTCTTTTATATTATCTCCCAAATGACCATTTAATCTATTTTCTATCGATTTTGATGAAATTTTTAAAAATTTTTTTTTTTCAAGACTACTAAAATTTGAAAACTCTGATCTAAAATTTTTATATTCACTAAATTGATATAAACTTTCTTTATTAAGTCTAAAAATTCTACCATTTAGTATTGTAAATACTTCAATATTTTGAAATATAGCTAATCTATGTATAATGCCATAAGCATATAAGCTGTGAACACCCACAATACTTTTAACATTGTTGTCCTTTAAGTAATTTTTCCAGTACATGAATATTAAAATAAAATGATACAAATAATCTTGAAAACCTTTTGATTTTAAATCAATTGTAACTTGATAAGTTAACTTTAAATATCCATCATATATTAAATCCCCAAATAAAATATTATCAATTTTGATTTTGGTAATATCAGATTTTGTTTTTAGTTCTTTAATAATATTTTTATAAATATCTTTGGCTTCTATATAATCTTTTTTTTTTGAAGTCGGTTCAATAAAATCACAAACACCAAATGAGGAGTAGATACCAAAAAATTTTAATTTAAAGCTTTTTCCTAAAAACCATTTTATTTTATTTAATAGGTTATCTTCATAATTTACAGCTGTTAATTTATAATTATTAAAAGCTACTAACTTAGAATTATGTTTTTTTATCAAATAATTTGATATCAAAGACATAAAACAATGACTAGAATGAAATGCATTAAACTCTACAAGAACTTGGCTTTTACTATTTTTATTTTTTTTATTATAAAAACGATAATTAAATATTTTAAATTTTATTATTAAATATAAATTCTTATAAAAAGAAAAAAAATTTTTAATCATTTATAATGTTGGATTTTTAAATTCTGCATTTTTATGTGTAAACTTGGTTATTTTCTGTAACTTATTTGTTAATTAAATTAATTTTTTTTTCCATGAGCTTGGTGTTTTTTCATTTATGATTTCAATAGGAATGTGGTAATCAAAAGATCTTGTGCCCTTTTCTTTGATAAATTCTGCTGTAAGTCTTATTGCTTCTTTAAGAGAAGTTTTCGTAGTATAGCCTAAGATTTTCCGAGCTTTATTAGCATTACATGTAGCAACTTTTACTTCTTGAGGTCTATCCAACACATGTATTGGTTGACCATTAAAGCCTACTTCATTTGCAACTAAATTGGACAGTTCTTTAATTGAAATTGTTTCTTCATCAGGTCCTATGTTTATAATTTGCTTATTAATTTCTTTATTTAATGCAAGTTTTTCCAAACAATAAATAACATCGTCAATATAGGAAAAACATCTTTTTTGCATGCCGTCTCCATATATTATGGCTGGTTTGCCTTGTAAATTTCTGTTAATAAAAATTGATAAAACATTTCTAAATGGATCGTCATATTTTTGATTTGGACCAATAATATTGTGTGGAACTGCAATATTATATTCCATGCCATGCACATCAGCTAAAATTTTTAATGTTTCTTCACCAGCTACTTTTGCAATACCATAAGGATCAACTGGTTTTGTGGGCATATCCTCGGTGAAAGGTGGTTTTTGCTCTCCATATCTGGCCATAGAAGAACAGTATACAAATCTTTTTACTTTATTTGCAATTGCAGCCGTAATGGTGCTAACGGTTGCTCCATAAATATTTTTGGTAATTGTATGGGGAGAAAAAACAGACAAGCCTTCGTGCGCAGTAGCAGCACAATGATACACTAAATCATATCCTTTGATAGCTTTTTTCATTGCATCATAGTCATTACAATCAACTTCGGAAAATAATAATATTTCTTTAGGCAAATTACCTCTATCTCCACCAATCATATTATCATTTCCCCCGACAGAGTGACCAAGTTTTATCATTCTTTTAGCTATGTGGCAGCCTAAGAAACCAGCTATTCCAGTAATGAATATTTTCATAGAATTACTTATATTTTTATTTTTGTTTTAAATCCACCTAAAAAAGATGGCAAGAAACTTTTTATATGCCACGCCCATCTTCTTAGTGCTGGATTTGAAAAATTAGTTCCATTGTTTATATAAAAAATTTTAGAACTATTGTTGTTAATTTTAGAAAAGAGTCTGGCAGCTTCAACAACATTATTCTTGGTTGATAATATAAAATTACATTTACTAAGTAATAAAGTTTCAATTAAAGTTTCTTTTCCCATCAAGTACCTGTGGTTTTTTCTTGGATAAGTGTACATTCTATTTTTATTGTATGATCTCAAAGTGTTGTAATAAAAAACTTTGTCCTTAAATTCTTTAATAAAAATATCTAAATATTTTTGCTCTTCAGTGCATAAGAAAATTTTATCAATCTTTTTTTTTTTAATTAAATTTTTTGTATTAAAAACCATTTGTTTAATTGTTGCTGGAAAATAATGTCTCGATGAATATCTAAGTTCTTGACCCCGAAAATGAATACCTAGAATTTTTTTATTTTTAAAATTTTTTTTATAAAAAACTTCAGTTTCTTTTAAAATATCATCATTAATTTTTATATATTTTTTTGTTAATTTCGTAAATTTATATGATGTTGGTAATGTATTCATTTCTTTTTTCCATTTTCCATCAGTAAATATTACATTTTGACTAGAATAAACCTCCTCTAATTTATAACTAGATAGCGGTTTAAAATAATATCTCCAAACATTATGAGTATTAAAAATTTTTTTTTTCTCGCTATACATGTTAGAAAAATTTTCCATATCTACAACTGGTATAAATTTATTCTTTTCAGATATTGAAAGTTTGTTTATTACATAAAAAACATTCGAGAAAAGGCCCGAATTAATATTTTGTCTTTGTATTACAAAAAAAATTTTGTTTTTATTTTTTTTTCCTAATTTTATTTTTTTAAATTCATCAGGATTTTTTTCTACTATATTTGATATTTTTTTTGAAAATGAATTTTTTTTTCTTAATATCTCTACATTTTTTTCAAAATTGTAAGCTGGACTTAAATGTTTAATATAAAAAAAAAAATTATTCATAAACTAGGTTAGATTTTAAAATTTTGTAAATCTTTTAGACAGCTCTTTATAAAGTTTATATAAAAAAAGAAATATAACAAAAAAAATATTTTGACCGTTATCATATCTGATCATAATTTCATCCTTTAGTAATTTTAGCCAAGGTATTTTACTAGAAAAACCTCCCCTCCTAAAGTTTCCAAAAATTTCCATTTTTTTTGTAGCTATACCATTCATTTTTTCTTTAACTATCATTCGGTAAAAATAATCATAATCTGCATGATATTTGTATTTAAGATTATAAAATCCTATTTTCTTTGCTGAAGAATTTTTAATAAAAAATCCTGTCGAATGACTTGAATAAAATCCCCAACTATAATTGATTTTTTCTGGTCTATATCCGTGAAGAATTCCCCAATGCTTTTTTACGCTACCAAAAATAAAATCAATATCAGGATATAATGCAATATATTTAGCTAATATTTCTAGAGCATTTGCCTCATAAGTATCATCTGAATTGATTATGCCGATATAATCTCCTTTTGCTAAATTCAAACCTTTGTTAAATGCATCATATATTCCCTCATCCTTCTCACTTATCCAGTAATCAATCATCGAGGAATTATTTTTGATAATTTGTAAAGTTTTATCAGTGGACCCTCCATCAATAATTATATACTCATAATTTTTATAATTTTGCTTTTTTATACTATCAATAGTTTCTTGTAAGTATTTATCACCATTAAATACTACTGTAATAATTGTAATTAAAGGTTTATTGGGTAAGCTAATCTTATTAACTGAATTTTTTCTTAAACCACCCTCTGAATATCTTTTTTTATTTTTTGATAATGGGTAAAAATCTAGTGTCTCAAATTTATTATTCATTATAATTTTAAATTTCTTTTAAAATTAATTTTTTTACTACATCCTCAACATAAAATTTTGGCGTCCATTTTAGAAAAAATTTTATTTTTGATATGTCGGCTCTGCTTTCGTTAATATCTCTTGCTCTAATGAATTTTTTATTCACTACAACAAACTCTTTCCAATCAAGATTAAAAGTTTTAAAAACAAGGTTTAATAAATATCTTATAGATACACTTTTTCCAGTACCAATTACAAAGTCACCTGAAATATTTTTTTGCATAATTCTGTATATCAAATTTATATGCTCGGGTGCCCAGCCCCAATCCTTAATATTGTTTATATTGCCCAGATATAATTTTTTTTTTTGTTTTTTTGATATTTTTTTTGCAGCATCAATTATTTTTGGAATTAAAAAATTTTTATTTCTTAAAGTTGACTCATGCTGAAAAGCTATACTAGAAAAACATCTTAATTTATACTGCTCTCTATAAAATTTCGTTAAATAAAAAGTAATTAATTTTGACAAACCATAAGGACTTGATGGTTTCATTTTACTTTTTTCATTTTTGATATTTTTTGAACTTTCAAATATTTCGCAAGATGATGCATTAAAAAATTTAATTTTTTTTTTTGAATTTTTTATTGTTTCTAAAATATAATAAACTGGTATTGCGTTGCTAATTATAGTTTTATAAGGCTTCTTATAAGATTCTAGTGGGGATGGCTGGCCACCAAAGAAATAAATACTATCACACTGTGAATTGTTAATTAATTTTTCAATCTCTTTTTTTTTGTAAATATTAATTTTTTTTCTTAGTACTCCTTTTTTTATTTTTAATTTTTTATGATTTAATTTTTTATCTAAATTTCTAGTAACACTTATTATCTTATACTTTTTTTCTAATAAAAGTTTACACATGTATGAACCATCCTGACCACTACCACCAAAAATAATTGCTTTTTTATTCGTCATTAAATTAATTTTTTATAAATTTCTTTTGTTTCTTTTGCACATTTCATCCAATCAAAAAACTTTAATCTTTGTTTGCCCTTATTAATTAATTCATTTCTAATAAAATCTGAAAACAATACTTTATGCATTGATTCTGCTACAGAATCAGCGTTATTAGGATCAAAATACTCTGCCGCTTCATTTGCTACTTCTCTAAAGACAGGTATATCACTACAAACAACTGGACAATTATTTGAAAAACCTTCTAAAATTGGAAGTCCAAAACCTTCATATTTCGATGGGTAAATTAGCAATCTTGCATTTTGATAAAATATATTGAGCAAATCATTATTTCCTTCAAAAAACAAAAAATTTTTAGCATCTAAGTTGTATGATTTGATTAGATTAATTTCATGCTTTGTTAATTTTTCTCCTCCAAATAAAATAACCTTAAAATTTTCAAGTATTTTTAAATTAATTGAAAGAGATTTTAAGAATACTTGAAAATTTTTATATTTATGTCTATTTCCAACGTATAATATATATGGATAATCTACAGGTGAATTGGATGGGCTTATAAGTTTTTTTTTAACACCTAAATAAGTTATTGAAATTTTATTAGGATCAACTTCATAAAACTTTGTTAGGTCATTAGCAGTTGACTTTGAAATGCAAATAATATGATCGGCTCTCTCTAAAACAATTTTTTTTGTTAATTGAGGTGATTTATAACCATAACTTTTATAAAAAAGCTCATGTATTAAGTCATAAACTGTAACAACTAGAGGCTTATTATAACTATCAAAATTACCATTATAATAAGTAGTATGAATTATATCTGGATTAAATTTCTTAATAAATTTTAAGTTTAATATTTCATTAAACTGATTTAATTTAAGTACAAAATTTGTTTTAACTAAATAGTTTGAAAAAGGTAGCTTCTTTTCAAATCCAATATTATTTTTTTTGGAATTCTCTTTTAAAAATTTATTCAAATGAAACCCTGCAAAAATTTTTGCATTAACGTTAGTTTCTATAAGTTTTTGAGTTAATTCTAAAAAATATTTTGATGGCCCTCCTCTTTCTTGTTTACAGAATATTTTATGATCATAAAAGATTTTCATAATTATTTAATTTTAATCAACTTTTTGTCTTTGATTAAAAAAGCATTATCACAAAATTTTATTATTGATTTTTTGTGCGTAATAATCAAAATAGTTTTACTTTTTTTAAGTTTAATAAAATTTTTAATAATTTTTTGTTCTGATAATGCATCTAAATTACTGTTAAATTCATCTAAAATTATAATATCTGGATTATTATATAATGCTCGTGCTATACCTATCCTTTGAGCTTGACCGCCTGATATTTTTATTCCTCTATCTCCAACAAAAGTATTAAATTTTTTTGGTAGTTTTTTTATAAAATCATTTATACCACTCTGTTTAACACTATTAATAAAATTTTTTATTTCAAATTTTTTAACATTATTTCCAAATATAATATTATTTTTTATTGTGTCATCTATTAGATTTATATTTTGTGCAACATATCCAAATTTTAATGAATTTTTATTTAAATTTGAGTTTTCATTATAGAAAACTTTTCCTTTAGTTGGTGCCAATAACCCCGAGATAATATTTATTAATGTTGTTTTTCCACTTCCATTTTTGCCCACGAAGCAAGAAATTGTATTTTTATTTATTTCTAAATTAATGTTAGACAAAATATTAATACTTTGATTATAGTTAAAACTAACATTTGATAACTTTAGTTTTTTAAAATTTGTTAAATATTTTGTGTCCTTATAAATATTATTGTTCAATTTAAGTTTATATTCTTTACTTATTAAATTTATTAAAGGTTTAAAAAAAACAATTCTTTGAATTGAAGCTGATATTCTGGTTGCTGAAGGCATCAATCTTACAACTGTTGCTGCATAAATACTCACCAAAATTACAATTTCATTAAGAGAAAAGAAACTCAAGCTTATATAAATAACAAAACAAATTACCATTACACATAAAACTTCAATAATCACTCTTGGAAACTGTAATAGGATATCAGTTTTAAACTCAATATTAGCCAGGTACTTATCTAGATTTAT
>JGI20155J14468_10001126_pt1 | contig 21396 bp, 19 predicted proteins | sample COG_05_FD_14468 | JGI IMG/M metagenome (IMG submission 14468) | reverse complement strand
TTTATGGACTCTCCGGTATTGGAGATTTAGTTCTAACTTGCACTTCCCCTCAATCAAGAAATTTTTCTTATGGTTTTTCTATTGGGGCGAACCTCGGCACTAAAGTTAGCTCTACTGTAGAAGGCATAGCAACAGCTCGGGCTGTATTAAAACTATCAATAAAACATAACATAGATATGCCAATTACAAAAGGAGTTGTCGACATCATTGATGGTTCCAAATCCGTGAGTGTNGTATTAAGTAATTTACTGGAGAGGCCACTAACGAAAGAGTAACAAAATTACTCTGTGATTAAATCAAACAATATAGAATTCAGTATTAATACCGATATTGGCTTTCTAAGATCAAGCCAAAGGCTGACAACCAAAGTCAGTACAGGAAAATTTAAGATCAGTAGCGAAATTATTAACCTTTAGTAGCGATAATGCTCTGCTTTAAACGGCCCATCTTTTCCTACACCAATATAGTCTGCTTGATCATCCTGCAGTTTTGTAAGCTTAACTCCAATTTTGTCCAAATGAAGACGTGCCACTTTTTCGTCTAATTTCTTAGGTAAGATATATACGTCATTTTTATAGTTAGACCCTTGTGTCCAAAGTTCAATTTGAGCCAAAACTTGATTTGTGAACGATGCAGACATCACAAATGATGGGTGTCCCGTGGCATTGCCAAGGTTAAGTAGCCTTCCCTCTGAAAGTAAAATAATTCTAGAACCCGAAGGCATTTCTATCATATCTACTTGGTCTTTTATATTTGTCCATTTATGATTTTTTAGAGCTGCAACTTGAATTTCATTATCAAAATGGCCAATATTCCCAACAATCGCCATATCTTTCATTTCACGTAGATGCTCAATTCTAATTACATCTCTATTACCGGTAGTTGTAATAAAGATATCTGCCTTTGAAATCTCTTCTTCTAATAGAACCACTTCAAAGCCATCCATTGCGGCCTGTAGTGCACATATTGGGTCAACTTCTGTAACTTTAACCCTCGCACCCGCACCTTTAAGTGACGCCGCAGATCCTTTACCAACATCCCCATACCCACACACAACAGCAACTTTTCCTGCCATCATTGTATCTGTTGCTCGTCTAATTCCATCCACTAAGCTCTCTTTACAGCCATATTTGTTGTCAAATTTAGATTTTGTGACTGAATCATTAACGTTAATTGCTGGAAAAGGCAGTAAACCCTCTTTAACTAGCTCGTATAGCCTATGAACACCTGTTGTAGTTTCCTCTGAGACACCTTTAATTGCATCACGTTGCTTCGCAAACCATCCTGGATTCTTTGAAATCCTTGACCTAATTTGAGCAAAGAGGGCTTCCTCTTCTTCTGATTTTGGTATAGAAATTAACTCTTCTTCACCGGCTTCAACTCTAGCACCTAACAAAATATACAGTGTAGCATCTCCACCATCATCCAAAATCAGATTACAAGTTCCTTCATCAAAATCAAATATTTTGTCAGCATAATCCCAGTATTCTGGTAATGTCTCTCCTTTTATGGCAAAGACTGGTGTCCCACCCTCTGCTATGGCTGCTGCAGCATGGTCCTGCGTAGAAAAAACATTGCAAGATGCCCACCTAACTGTTGCACCTAGTTCTACAAGTGTTTCTATTAAAACTGCAGTTTGAATTGTCATATGAAGCGAGCCTGCTATTCGCGCTCCCTTAAGAGGTTCTGAACCTTTATATTCTTCACGCAGCGCCATTAAACCTGGCATTTCTGTTTCAGCAATTACTAATTCTTTCCTACCAAAACTGGCCAGTGAGATGTCTTTTACAATATAGTCATGATTCATTGCGTAATCCTTTTTAGGTTTGAAAAATCGATTAACAGTTGCTAAAGGAATCTGCAATCTTGATTATTAATAAATATTCTATTTTTCTTTACTAGGAAGCTTTATGAAAACACAACGCGCATGGCAACGAATGCTCTCAGGTAGAAGGTTAGATCTCCTTGACCCATCACCCATGGATATTGAAATTGAAGATATTGCTCATGGACTTTCTTTTGTCGCTCGGTGGAATGGTCAAACAGAAGGTGATTTTTCTTACTCCGTTGCAGAGCATTCCTTACTGGTCGAAAAAATATTTTTTAAGCTAAACCCAAAGGTATCAAACAAGTGGAAGTTAGCTGCACTGCTTCACGATGCCCCTGAATACGTAATTGGAGATATGATTTCGCCAGTGAAAGCTGCTATTGGTCCAACTTATGCCCAGCTAGAAGACAAACTTATAGAAGCTATACACATCAGGTTTGGTTTACCAGCAAAAGTCCCTTCAAATATAAAACTTCAGATAAAAAAAGCAGATAAAATATCTGCTTGGCTGGAAGCAACACTAATCGCAGGCTTTAGTATAGATGAAGCAAACAAATTTTTTGGGGTTCCACCTGATGAGTTTTTTAACTATCAAGAATTAGTTTTGAAACAACCTATGATCGTTAAATCTAAATTTATTGAAAAATTTGAAGCATTATTACAGTCAATAATTATCTAGGAGATCTTTTTGCTAAAATTCTTTGCAAAGTTCTACGATGCATATTTAGGCGCCGAGCCGTTTCACTAACGTTCCTGTCGCACAGCTCATAGACACGTTGAATATGCTCCCATCTCACACGATCAGCGGACATTGGATTTTCTGGTGGTGGTGGTAAACCATCAGCAACTGCTAATAAAGCATTAGTCACATCATTAGCGTCGGCTGGTTTTGATAAATAATCTGTTGCACCAATTTTTACAGCTGCGACCGCCGTAGCAATAGCCCCATAACCTGTCAATATGACTACCTTACAATCTGGACGCTTATCTCTTAAAATTTCGACTACATCTAAACCATTTCCATCAGTTAAACGGAGGTCCACCACAGCATACGCAGGGGGACGAGCTGTTGCTATTGCTTTACCAGCAGCAATACTATCTGCTGTTTCTGGCGAAAATCCACGTTTTTCCATCGCCCTAGACAATCTTCTTAGGAATGGTTCATCATCATCAACGATTAATAATGAGTTATCTTTGCCAATTTCGTTTAAAAGTCGTTCAACCATAATTATCTCCTCCCACAACCTTAACACTGTTTCAAGGAAAATAACTCAATAATTCTATCGTAATTTAAATGCTGTTGTAATTAGGTCTTTTTCAAGTGGCATGAAATAGTTTCTGCTATTTTTTCAGGAGAGTCCTCTCGCCTAAAAAAATCAACAAAACCTTTTTGAGGGGTCAAGAAATAAGTGAACGTCGAGTGATCTACTAGATAATATTCATCTTCAGAAACCTGTTTTTTATAATAAGTCCGATATGCTATCGAAGCTGCTTTAATTTGTTTTAAGCTCCCCGTTAGCCCAAGCATCTCCGGATGCATTAGGTCTGTAAATTCTTTAAGCACCTTAGGAGTATCTCTCTCTGGATCAATTGTAATAAATATTGGCTTTATCCGTATACCTTTTGCAAATAAAAGCTCTGTGGCCTCTGCGTTTCGCATAACATCTATGGGGCATATATCAGGACAAAAAGTATATCCAAAGTATACCAAGACCGGTGCATCTATTACATCTGTGTTGCTAACTAACTGTTCGTTTTCATCTACTAAATTAAACTTGCCTCCAATATTTGCTTTACCTGAAATATTTCCCAGCGAGCATAAAGTGACCTCGTGGTAATATTTTTTATAAAAAATCACTCCATTAAAAGCCAGTATCACCAATATGATTAAACCCGCAGACAGCATAAGGTAATTCTTTTTCATTTTTAGTCTCCAATTTAGATACAATTAGTTGATCGACAACCTTTCTACGAGTATCATTCTCTTATTATGATTTTTAAAAATATTCCAACTAAATGAGTATGAATTATGCAAGCATTTATGCACAGAGTGCCCGGAGTGGCCTTGTACGTCTTCGGACTTTAATAATACTCCGATGGCTTGCAGTGATTGGGCAAGTTACCGCTATTCTCACTTCAAAGTTCATTATAGGACTCCAGATAGATCTTAAACTTTGTATATTAGCAATTGTAGCCTCAGTTTTTATAAATTTATTAGCCACATTTATTTTTCCTAAAAATCGTCGATTACCAGAGCGCGATTTCTTGGCAATGTTACTCTTTGATCTTATTCAGTTAGCTGTTTTACTTTACCTGACTGGCGGACTCAACAACCCGTTTTCAATTCTTATTCTAGCCCCTGTCACAGTATCGGCAATGACCTTACGCCCGTTTTCAACTTTTTTTATCAGCGGCTTAGCAATCATTTTAGTAAGTGTACTCGCTTTTGATCACGTACCATTAATTATGCAATCAGGCATAGTTATAAAGCTTCCATTTTTATTTACTGTTGGGTTTTGGACAGCATTAATGATTGGGATAGTATTTTTAGCATTTTATGCCAGGCGGGTGACTTCAGAAACACATTTAATGAGTCAAGCACTCCTCGCAACTCAAATGGCCCTAAGTAGAGAACAAAAACTTACTGATTTGGGTGGCGTCGTCGCTGCTGCAGCACATGAATTGGGAACACCACTAGCAACAATAAATCTTGCTAGTACTGAATTAATAGAAGACTTAAAAAATAATAAGGAGTTAAGGGAAGATGCAGAATTAATTCGTGAACAAGTGCAAAGATGTAAAGTGATTTTAGATTCTATGGGGAGAAGCGGGAAAGATGATCTGCAGATAAAAATAGTTCCTATTACAAACCTAATAGAAGAAGCTGCTGAACCTCACTCAAAACGTAATAAGGTAATTAATATTACTCACACATTCCAAAAAAACAAAAGTGAAAGTATTCCCAACATTCATAGACAGCCAGAAATAATTCATGGGTTAAGGAATTTAATTCAAAATGCGGTTGATTTTGCTAAAACTGAAATATGGATTGATACTACTTGGAATGAACGCACAATTAGTGTACAAATTTGCGATGATGGAGATGGTTATCCCGCTGATATATTTGGAAGAATTGGTGACCCCTTCATAAAGAGGCGAGATACTTTTATATCTAAAGATTCACACCCTGAATATGAAGGTATGGGTTTAGGTCTATTTATTGCAAAAACACTACTAGAACGATCAGGAGCGCAAATTTCTTTTTCTAATGGCTCCGATCTCAAATACAAAAAGAAACATAACGATCAATTAAAAGGCGCCATCGCAGAAGTAACTTGGATCCGCAGTATTATCGAAGATCCAAACCAAAATAAAATGATTGGATTGGGAGAAAACCAACAATTTGAAATTTAACTTCTGTTAAAAAAATTAATCTAGCAATTTATAAAACTTTCTAAAGAAACAACTCTATGAATAAATCCAATTTACAGCTTGGGATATCCATCCTGCTTTCTTCAGAAGATAAAACAAGCCTTCTGGCAAGACAAATAGCTGATAGTAGCTCCACCGGCACAACAATCTTACTATCTGGAGAGATAGGAGCTGGTAAAACCTTCTTTGCACGAAAATATATACAAAAACTTTTATCAAAACATGGAGTTATTGAGGATATCCCATCACCTACGTACACACTAGTACAAACCTATCAAACCCCAGATTCAGAAATATGGCATGCTGACCTTTATCGACTTCCTTCAACAGACGACATAACCGAACTGGGTCTTTCAGAGGCTTTTGGAAATGAAATTTGTATCGTTGAATGGCCAGAAAAATTAAAAAACTATCTCCCTGCAAATGCAATTTATATTAATTTTAAGTATCATTCGGATACCACTCGAATCTGTAATATAATGTGTCATGATGAAGAAATAATGAATGGTTTAAAATTAATAATTAAAAAGTTTAAAAATGAACTCTAGTCGCACAAAGCTTACAAGTATTTTTCTTTCTCAATCATCGTGGAAAAATGCTAAACGCACTTCGATACAAGGAGATGCCTCAAAGAGACGCTATGAGCGCTTAACATGTAGTATGAAAGGCACTTCAATTCTAATGGATGCTCCGCCAGAGCATGGAGAAGATGTAAAACCATTTGTAAAAGTATGTAAATATTTTCAAAAAATTGGATTAAGTGTACCAAAAATCTACGACAGTGACATTTCAAACGGGTTTTTAATATTAGAAGATTTTGGAGAAAATTTATTTTCCAAAATGTTAATTAACAAACCTAACAATGAGCTAGAGTTTTATATAAATGCCACTGATAATTTAATCCGTTTATATCATTCTACGCCTTTAAAAGGTCTTGATGTTTATAATTGTTCAGACATGGTCAATAAATCACTTTTAGCTTTAGATTGGTATTTAGAGTACGGTTTAACGGAGCCACCCAATGTTACTTTAAAAACTGAATTTTATAAATTGCTGAATGCCTCTTTAATTAACATAATGAGCACCCCCCACATCATGGTTCACCGCGACTTCCATGCAGAAAATTTAATTTGGTTAAATCACAGAAAAGGTTATCAGCGTGTTGGGATATTAGATTTCCAAGATACAATGCTTGGACATCCCGCTTATGATCTTGCATCACTGCTTAACGATATTCGACGAGAGGTAAATCCAGAAATCAAACGTAAATGCTTAGAACATTACCTTTTGAATACTAAATTAAACGTCGAAGACTTTGAGCATGGGTTTTCTGTCTGTAGCGCACAACGTAACCTACGTATACTAGGTGTTTTTACTCGATTATCAGTAAGAGATAATAAGAAAGGCTACTTAACATTTATTCCGAGGAATTTGGAGGAAGCTAATTGAAGATCTACAACATCCTGCTCTAGGAGATCTTAACTCACTAATTAGAGATTTTTTTCCAGAACCAAATAATGACGTAATCCAAAGAATAAAAAACTCCCATGTATCCTGAATTAACAGAGGTAATGGTATTTGCTGCGGGTTTTGGTGCTCGAATGGAAAAACTGACTATTTCTACTCCTAAACCACTAATAAAAGTAGGAAGTAAAACCCTAATTGATCATACTTTATCATTACTACAAAAACCTTCTATGACAGCTATTGTAAACGCACATTATAAACATGAGCTACTAACAAAGCACTTAAAAAAATATTCAAATGTTACAGTAATTGTTGAAGAGCCAAATATTTATGAAACAGGTGGGGGACTTAAAAATGCTCTTCCAATAATGAGAAATAACACTATCTTTACTCTAAACTCTGACTCTATTTATAAAGGCAAGAACCCATTAGAGATTTTAGAAAAAGCCTGGGACCCTACATATATGGAGGCTCTGCTCTTACTTGCTCCACAAGAAAAAAACCTTGATCATCCCCAAAAAGGTGATTTCTCTTTAAATAAGGATAGCTTACTAAAGCGAAACAACTCAGGTTTGATCTATACAGGAGCCCAAATTATTAAAACCAATCGCTTTTCCAAAATAAATCTAACAAACTTTTCTCTCAATATCGTTTGGGACAACATGATCTCAGACAGAACAATATATGGCCTAGAGTACTCAGGAAGTTGGGTCGATGTTGGAACACCTATTGGCATAAAAAAGGCCGAAAAACTGTTAAAAATATCTTAGTGGATACGTGAACTGAAATGTTTAAAAAAACTGAAAAATCTCATTTTTTTGGACTTCCTCCAGGGGTGGATTTCCCCAAGGAATTTGTATGTGGACTAAGAAAACGGTTAGAGAGGTAGTTCTCCTGAAGCAATGGCAGAAGTCGAAATATACGTTAACTCAAACCGTATGCGTCAGAGAGTAAAGGACGAATTAACAAATTCTTATGCCACTGTTTTACCTCGCTTGTTAACCCTAAATGATCTATCAAATGATCCAAGTTTTTCAAAAATAAAACTTTCAAGGAACTCATTAGGTATACGTCTTGAGTTAGCACAATTAATATCAAAATTTATTGAATTAGAACCTGATATGGGATCTTCTAGCTCTTCCTTCGAGTTAGCAGATAGTTTAGCAAATTTAATCCAGCAGCTTCATGAAGAAGGTTTGTCACCAGACAGCATAGTGAATTTGGACGTACAAAATTACTCCCAATACTGGGCCAGAAATAAAAAGTTTTTTGAACTAATCAATCAATATTTTGATCTTAATAGCATCGTTACCGAAGAGCGGCGTCAAAGGATGGTAATAGACCTTTTAGAGGAAAAATGGATCAAAGATCCCCCCCTAAATCCAATTATAATAGCGGGCTCGACAGGTTCACGGGGAACAACTCAAAAATTCATTAAACTTGTAACAAAACTTCCGTTCGGTGCAGTAATTCTTCCAGGTGTCGACTTTGAAATGTCAGACCTTGTTTGGCATACTCTTGGAGATTCTAAATCTTCAAGTTCTTCAAGCGAAGATCATCCCCAATATCGTTTGAAATCACTTCTATCAGGAGTAGGAATTAAATTTTCAGAAATCGATAAATGGACTGAAACGAGTCCCTACAATGAATCAAGAAACAAACTTATTTCTTTAGCTCTACAACCAGCTCCTGTAACTGATAGTTGGATAAAGGAAGCCCCAAAACTAAGAAATATATCTACTGCGACTCAAGGTATAACTATCCTTGAAGCTCCATCAGAGAGACTTGAAGCACTTTCAATTGCTCTTAAGATAAGAGAGACATTAGAAAATAAAAAGTCATGTACCGTAATTACCCCTAATAGGCTTTTAGCAAGAAGAATATCCGCAACATTAAAACAGTGGCGTATTGAAGTGGATGATGCAGCTGGAACACCCTTATCATTAAGCGTGTCCGGTAGACTCTTTCTAAAATCTTCAAAGTTAATAGGTAAAAAATTAACTTCTGAAAGTTTTTTGGCACTCCTAAAGCACCCACTTGTTTGCTTAGAAACACGAAGAGCACACCTTATGAAAACTAGAAACTTAGAGTTATCTCTACTGCGGGGAAAAGCAAAGTTTCCAAATAAAAGTACTATCCTAAGCTGGGCTAAAACCTTAGATGACAAAAACGATACAGCTAACTGGGTTACTTGGGTGTTTGCTTGTCTGGATAATTTAACCAATATTGAAAATCAAACACTAGAGAAATATATTAGTATTCACTCTGAAATAACCAAACTCTTGATCAAAGGTCCAAACGGTAACGAAACAAAAACCCTGTGGGCCACTGAGGATGGCAAAAGGTTGTTAGAGGTAATTAACGAATTAGAAGATGCGGCAATTTGGGGCGGGGAAATGAACCCTAACCAATATGTCAATCTGATCTATCACATCTTAGGTAAAGCTATAGTTCGTACATCCTTCATTTCCCGTCCAGACATAATGATTTGGGGCACTCAAGAAGCTCGAGTCAATACTTCAGATCTTGTAATTTTAGGAGGCCTCAATGATGGAGTCTGGCCACCAACACCCAATCCTGACCCATGGATAAACCGCCAAATGCGGCGCGATGCAGGCTTACCTTTACCTGAACGCCTCATAGGCCTTTCAGCACATGATTTTCAGCAGGCAATTGCTTCTTCAGAAGTTTGGCTTACAAGATCAAAACGAAACTCGGAATCCGAAACTGTACCATCCAGATGGCTAAACAGGTTGTTTAATTTACTAAGTGGTCTTCCTAAAGGTGAACACTTTCCTTTAGATGAGATGAGATCGCGTGGGCATTTCTGGTTAAAACTAAGTAATGAGTTTGAAAAACCACACGAACAAACTAAACCTTCAAAAAGACCATCTCCGCAACCACCAGTTTCCAGTAGACCAAAGAAATTGTCTGTAACTCAAATTGAACGTTTAATTCGTGATCCTTATGCGATTTACGCTAAGCACATTCTAAAACTAGTACCATTGAAGCCCATTAGTGTTGCCTCAGACGCAGCATTGCGGGGTGAGGCAATCCATAGAATAATGGAGCAACTTATAAAATCAACATTACACCAATGGCCCGATCAACCACAAAAACTTTTGGTAGATATTTCCAAAGAGGTTTTAGAAGTTTTTGCACCCTCGTTATTTTTAAGGGTAGCCTGGCAGAAAAAAGTTAATAGTTTTTCGGATGCCTTCATGGCTTCGGAAGGTATTAGACGCAAAGATACAAAGCCTATCCTAACTGAGGTCAAAGCAGAAATAGAAATTGAAAAGTTAAACTTCATTTTAAATGGCATTTTTGATAGGGTAGATGAGAGATCAAATGGAGAGTTAATCATCTATGACTATAAAACTGGCTTGATACCTTCGGAAAAAAAACAGGAGTACTTTGACAAGCAATTACAACTTTTGGCGTTAATTTTAGTTAAAGGGGGAATAAAAACGTTACATGGAAAAGTGGTAAAAGAGGCGTATTACATCGATTTATCGTCTAGATTAAGAGATCAGAAAAATGCTCTAGATGGCAAAGATTTAATTAAAGTTTTTGATAATTTTTGTACCCTTATATCAAGTTATCACGATAGATACCGTGGTTACTCTGCAAGGCGCGCTGTGTTTGAAACCCGGTGGGAGGGTGAGTATGATCATCTTTCTAGGTTTGGTGAGTGGGACCATACTCAAAAGCCTGAACCGGAGTTAGTTGGCGAATGACTACCTCAGAGGCAACCCGGCAACAAATCCGAGCTTCAGATCCTGATACCTCTACTTGGTTATCAGCCAATGCTGGGTCAGGGAAAACCAAAGTATTAACTGATAGAGTGGCTAGGCTTTTGTTAAATGGTACTTTGCCAGAGAGAATTTTATGCCTTACATATACAAAGGCTGCGGCAAACGAAATGCAAAATAGACTATTTTCACGGCTTGGAAGTTGGTCAATGATGTCCGACACCGAGTTAAGAGAAAACCTTTTACTACTTGGGTTGTCTGACAGTAATATAAATGAAAAATACCTTTCAAATTCTCGACGCTTGTTTGCTCAAGCAGTTGAAACACCGGGGGTTTAAAGATTCAAACTATCCACTCTTTTTGTTCGTCCATGCTCAGACGGTTTTCGTTAGAAGCAAGGGTATCACCATCATTTACAGAAATGGATGGGCGTGTTGGTAAAAAAATTAGATTTGAAGTATTAGAAAATATCGCCGAACGTAACGCAGATATGTTCGATAAATTTACAACTCATTTTTCAGGAACAGAGATTGATAGTATTTTATTAGAAATAATTAAACATAAAGAGACGCTGGGTAAATACATGGGGTCAGAAGAGATAAAAAAAATCTTGAACATTCCGGTAAATATAAAAAATAAAATCGATACAGTTAAGCTAACCTTTCCTGAAAAAAACGAAGAGTTGCGAGAGCTAACTAGCTTTATAAAGTTAACTATAAAGGTCTTAGGGAAGCAAAGCCAGGCTATGCAAGCTCTTGCAACTAAACTCTCAAACTTAAACTTAGTGAAGCCAGGGATTGAAGATATAAATATTTTATTCGACTGCTTCCTTTACAAGAATGGTCCAAATTTTTTACCTCAAGCAAAGTATAAATCTATTCCCACTAAAAAAGCTCAGGAGGCACTAGGGGAAGACCTCTCAAAACTTAGGAAGTTAATGGAAAAAGTAGCTATTACCCTAGAGATGCAACTTAAACTAAAGTCATTTGAAAAAACAAATGCTCTTCATTTGTTTTCTGTTAAATTTTTAGAAACACTAGAAAGAGAAAAGGAAATGAGAGGTTTGCTGGATTTTGATGACCTGATCCTTAAAACAATAAACCTTTTAAAAAATCCAGCTTTTGCAAATTACATTCTATATAGACTTGATGGCGGTATTGATCATATTCTGGTGGATGAGGCTCAAGACAACTCTCCAAAACAATGGGAAATTATTCGCTTATTAACTCAAGATTTTGTTTCTGGTGAAAGCGCTAGAGCAGAATTAAATAGAACAATTTTTGCAGTTGGCGACAAAAAACAGTCAATATACTCATTTCAAGGTGCAGATCCAAATTCCTTTGATAGTATGCAAGAATATTTTTCTATTGCCTTGGGTGCTATCAGTAAGAATATTCAACCTCTTAACTTACTTCACTCTTTTCGGTCATCAAAACCAATTTTAAACTTAGTAGATGCAAGTTTTAAAGATATTTTTTTTGAAAGAGTAAATGACAAACCTAGTCATCTTCCATTTAAAGAAAACCTTCCTGGAAAAGTAGATCTATGGGATTGGATCAACGATGAGAAAGATGAATATGATACTCTGTGGTATGATCCTGTTGACACAATAGGAAAGAAACATCACTCAATTAAACTGGCGAACAAAATTGCAGAAAAAATTCATAATCTGATAGATTATGAACAAATCATTCAGGTAGATAGTAGTAAGACCTCATCTGAGGTGAGCACAAGACGAATAGAGCCGGCAGACTTTCTAATTTTGGTTCAAACTCGCTCCACATTATTTCATGAGATTATACGATCCTGTAAACAATTTAACTTACCTATAGCAGGAACAGATCGACTAGACCTTATGAAAGAGCTTGGAGTTAAAGATTTAATCTCTCTTTTATCATACTTAGTTACCCCCGAAGACAACCTATCATTAGCTGAAGTTTTGCGTTCTCCACTTTGCAATCTTAGCGAGGACTCTCTTTTTAAGTTAGCATATAGTCGAAAAAACCTTCACCTCTACGAAGTTTTAAACAAAAGAAAGGAAGAGTTTTACGAAGTTTGGGAAATGCTTAATGATTTAAGAAATAAAGTCGATTATATGCGCCCTTATGAAATTTTAGAGTGTATATTGACCTTACATAATGGACGAAGAAAGTTTGTTTCACGGTTAGGCTCTGAAGTAGAAGAGGTTTTAGATGTACTTTTAGAGCAAGCAATAGAATATGAACGTACAGAGGTGCCTAGTGTAACAGGGTTCCTGCTGTGGATATCTCAAGAGAATACAACTGTAAAAAGATCTCTTCACGCAAGTGAAAATAAAATTAGAATTATGACAGTCCACGGGGCTAAAGGCTTAGAAGCACCCATAGTAATACTTCCAGATACTGGTCCAAAGAAAAACACTTTAAGAGATGAAATTCTTACTTTAAAAGGGTGTCCAATCTGGAAGGCAAACTCTGAGAAAAGATCTTTAAGCGAACAAAACTTTATCGACAAGGTTCAAGAGCAACAGGCATTAGAGGAACTGAGGCTTTTATATGTCTCAATTACAAGAGCTGAAAGCTGGTTAATAATTTGTGGATCCGGTTCCCTTCCTAATCCAACAAACCCTTGCTGGTATCAGCTACTTGAACAAGGCATGACTAAGTTAAATGCTCAAATTAATAAAGTTGACACAGGTAAAAAACTTACACACCTAGAGTGGCCCAATAAATTACATAAAAAAAATAGCTCTTCAAAAAAAATACCTGCAAAATTGCCAAACTGGTTGACAACAAATGCTCCTAAGGGGTCTGATCGCATCACTAGTATATCACCCTCGAAGCTTGGGTTAAATAAATCTATCATTGGCCCTGAAACAGAAAAATCAAATGAACAGATACTTTCAGAGGGAAGTGGCCTTCACTTGCTTTTAGAACATTTACCAAAGGTGTCTTTTGACTCTTATCAAGAAAAAGCTCGAGATTTATTGTCAGGTTTTGACCCATCAACAATAAGCAGTCTAACTAAAAAAGTTATACAAATTTTAAATAACAAAGATTTGAATTATATTTTTCATAGTAAATCTTTTCCTGAGGTAACTATTTCTGCCAAATTTGAGTTTCTAAAAAATCAAAAAGTTATAGGTGTAGTTGATCGTCTGGTTTTTATGCCACATTATATTTTAGCAGTCGATTTCAAATCAAACATCAGAGTTCCTGAAAATATAAACAATGTGCCCATCGGCATACTCCAGCAGATGGGGGCCTATCAAGAGATTTTAAAAAAAATATACCCAGATACACCTATCCAAACTGCAATCCTTTGGACTGAAAAAGAGCATCTTATGAAGTTAAATCAATTGTCGGTAAAAGAAGCTTTCATAAATGCTACTATCTCTTGACCTTTTAGAGTTCTCTAAATACCGTCCATTTTAAAATAACTTTACATTATCGAAGGAAAAACAATGCCAACAACACATGTAACTGATGATAGTTTTGATAAAGAGGTGCGCCAATCTGAATTACCCGTAATAGTTGATTTCTGGGCTGAATGGTGTGGCCCTTGCAAGCAAATTGGACCAGCATTAGAAGAACTATCTGATGAATATGCAGGAAAAATTAAAATTGTAAAAGTCAATGTAGATGACAATCCAAATTCACCTGCTCAAATGGGCGTTCGTGGGATACCAGCATTATTTATGTTTAAAGACGGTGAAATAGTTTCTAATAAAGTAGGTGCCGCACCGAAAGCATCTCTTAAAAGCTGGATAGACGAAGAGGTTTAAATCTATTTAGTTAAGAATTTAAGTATGTGCTCTATACTGGCGTGATAGTGTTGTTTTAATAAATTTTTAGAACTTTCACTATCTCTCGCCAACACACTCTCATAAAGTTCTTTGTGTTCCTTAGCGCTTTCTCTGCCTAGGTTAGGGTATTCTACTGTTATAAAAACTCCATATTTTGTACTATGATCAATAAGCTCACTACAAAACTTATTTAGCCAGGGTAACCCGCTGTTGTTTATTAATGTAAGATGAAAACTGTGATGATATGCTATCCAGTTCCGGTTAATAGCTCTTACACCGTTAACCTCTAAAACTCTGTCGGTTCGCTGTAACCTATGAAAAGCGAGAACTAATTCTTCCTCCCATTTGTTAGAAAAGTTCTTGATAGAAAGCTCTAATGCCAGGCATTCAATTAGAATTCGAGTTTCAACTAATGACCTAAGATCTTCTTTTGAAATTTGAGAAACAGTAAACCCAGTTTGACCAACGTGTGCAACCAACGCCTCTGACTCTAACCTACTAAGAGCCTCCCTAATTGGGATTACACCGATATCATAAAGTCCACTAAGTTCCTTAACTTTAAGTTTATGATTCGGGGGGAACTTTGAAGCTAAAATATCCTCTCTAATCTTATTATATGCTGACACCGATTGAAGATTTGAGTTTACAGACATAAAAATACTCATTCTAAAAATTAAACATACTATTTTTTTATAACATTAATTACAGAAAAATTCAGAAATACTTCCACTATCAATAAATTAGATATATCTGTATTATGAAATATGGACAATTATTCACAAAAACTTTGAAAAGCAAGGAAAATGTTACTTTGTTAACAATCAAAAAGTAGAAAAAATGAAGATATCAAAAAATAAAAATTCTTCATCAAAAATGAAAAAAAGTAGTGACAAAAGGTCAGGTAATTCAAAAAGACGTACTTATACAAACAAAAAATCTACACATTCAAAACCTCTCCTTCAAAAAATAATATCAATAGTCTTATTCCCATTCATTTGGTCTTTAAATAAACTTTGGGCTGTTATGTGGCGGACAGTTTTATTTTGCTCACTGATTCTATTTGGAATAGCGACCTTCATATATATTACTCTCCCACCATACGAAGACCTTGTAGATGGCCGCGCCAGGGGATCAGTCACTTTCTTAGATAAAAACGGTAATACGTTTGCTTGGAGAGGTGATCAATTAGGTGATATAATAACAAGTACTTCTATCTCACCAATGCTAAAAAATGCTATAGTGGCGACAGAAGACAAAAGATACTACAGACACTTTGGAATCTCCCCTAGAGGAATACTGGGTGCCATAAAAACTAACCTAAAGGCTGGAAGAGGGCCACTTAAAGGAAGCGGTGGTTCAACGATAACGCAGCAAACAGCTAAGCTTATTTGTCTGGGTAAGGAGTACAATCCAAATAAATGGGAAAGCGAACGTCAATATGAAGCAGATTGTCGTAAAATAACAAAAACGCGTAAAATCAAAGAAGCTATTTTTGCTGTAATAATGGAGTTTCGCTACACCAAAGACGAAATACTTTCATTATACTTGAACAGAGCATATTTAGGGGCTGGATCTCGTGGGTTTGAAGCTGCATCCCAAAGATACTTTAATACGTCTTCCAGTAAGTTAAATATTGGACAATCGGCTATGCTTGCAGGACTTCTTAAAGCTCCATCTACCTACGCACCAACGAGTAATATTCACAAAGCGCAAGCAAGAGCGAACGTGGTATTAAAATTAATGCATCAACAAAAGTATATTACGAATACCGAAAAACAGTTTTTTATTTCAAACCCAGCAAACCTTTCATCTAGAGGATCAGCTAACAATAGCAGTTATTTTGTTGATTGGATTATGGGTTCAATTCCTNCATTNCTTACTAGGAAAACAATGGAGGATGTTATCATCAAGACTACTTTTGATAGCTTAATTCAAAGTAAAGCTGAGCGAGCAGTAAACACCATATTAAAGAATAAACTTCGCAAAGGCTCCTTAGCAGAGATTGCTGTTGTGATAATGTCTCCAGATGGAGCTGTTAGGGGAATGATAGGAGGCCGAGAAGCTAATAAAGTTGGATCATTTAATAGAGCGACCCAAGCAAAAAGGCAAACTGGATCGATCTTTAAGCCCTTAGTATATGCAACAGCACTTGAAAAGGGTTTTAAATATAACACCATAGTAGAGGACACCCCCATTTCAATCTCTGTACCTGGTTCGAGTACGTGGACTCCCAAAAACTACTCACGAGACTTTATTGGAAAAACAACTTTAACCGATGCATTTAAACTCTCTATAAATACCGTAGCCGTAAAACTATCAGAAGAGGTCGGTCGAAATAATGTTATTAAAACGGCAAAGAATCTTGGTTTATATAACGACCTTCCCAACAACCCCTCTGTAGCCCTTGGCACATCTGAGCATACGTTATTAGAAATTACAGGCGCGTACGCTGGAATTCTAAATGGAGGTAAATATGTGACCCCTTATGGCCTAACAAAGCTAAGGCTTAAGAATAATGACACCCCCTTAATGGAAAAAAAATTTACATCTAAAGAACGTACGTTATCACAGAACACTACCGAACAATTAATATACATGATGCACAGAACCTTACAGGACGGAACCGGCACAAAAGCAAACATTAAAGAGATAGAGGTTGCTGGAAAAACAGGTACTACACAAAACCAAAGAGATGCCTGGTTTATTGGCTTTACAACTCAACATGTCGTCGGTGTTTGGATGGGAAACGATAAAAATCTATCACTAACTGGTGTGACTGGAGGTGGCTTACCTGCAGAGATTTGGAGAGAAATTATAATAAGAATAAGCGATGATTCATCCTACAAACAACTACCAATGATAAGGCCTAAAGCTCCACCAACCTTATTAAATGGGACATATAGAAACCACGAATTAAATCTAAAAAGTGACTTCAATATTTTCAAGTCAATTAAAAACCTATTTAAACAATAAAGCTCACCAAGTTTTTAATTTATACCTCTTAAACTTGAACTTAATAAATCAATGTCGCCATTTCGATTTTCTAACATTACCCCGATCTCCACTCTTTCTGAAGATAATAAGTTAATACCATCAATTATAATATTAAATATTTTCACCTCTCCACTACGGTCAGATACAAGCCAAAGTACCTCTAACGGGGCCCAATCTATAAGATGTACACGAGTTTTTACCTCCACACCTGAGCGTATTGGTCGCGAACTTAAAATAGAAATTTCTCCGTCTCTAAGTTCTCGAAATCTTCGAGCATACTTATTAAGAAAATATATTTGAAAAGAGTCCTTAAAAAACTCCAATTGACTCGATGATGCAGTCCTTCGAGCTGGCCCAAGTGTAGTAAGGGCCATAATATTAGTATCTGCATACTTCTTAAAGACAAATTCAAGCTCATCTATAGTCACCGACTCATCACGGGCTGACGATATGATATTGTTAACTTCAAGAGATATCTTTTTAATTAACTCTTCTGCTTCACTCTTTTCAAGTGCTTGTGAAACAGTAAGCATGCAAAATGTAGAAAAAAATATAACTGAAATTAAAATAAAGAAATTTTTAAATGTTCTCTTAACTAATTTCATAAAAAATTACTTATCGTAAACATCATTATATGGATCTATATACTCTTTATTATCTTTATTATCAGTTTTTCGTAAAAACTCTCTTCGTTGCTGAAGATATAGAAGTCGAGCCTGAGCGTAACTGTCCTCACTATCATACATTATAGAATCAACTAACTCTGAAAAACGTCCACGTTGATCTATAGCCTTAAGCGTCTGAGTTCCAGCATAAACCTGTTGTTCAGGAGATTCAGAAAGTAATCTAACGGGATTTGAAGCAAAATCCACCATGCGACCGATGGTATTTCGTAAAGTACTAGGACCAAACAGCGGTAATTCAACATAAGGTCCTTCGCGGACCCCCCATACATGTAAAGTCTCTCCAAAATCAGAATATCTCTCAGGTAGACCCAAATTACTTGCAGGATCAAAAAGACCTCCTAAACCGGCTGTAGTGTTAACTATAAACCTTGCAGAGTTTGAGCTTGCATCTTTTAACTTAAATTGAATTAAGTCATTGATTATCATGCCTGGGGTTTTTAAGTTAGAAGCAAAATTACTAACTCCTGCCCTGATAGGTTTTGGCACCACTTGGTAGACTTTTGACGCTGGACGCAAAGCAATACGATCCAACCCTCTATTAATCTTATGAACGTTTCTGTTTAAAGACTCAGCTGGATCATTCACGCTCTGATTTATTGGCGCAGAACCACAAGAAACTAAAACCATTAACAAGAAGGCCACAAGTACTCTTGATATTTTGGGCATTAAAAGCATTATTTTACTCTAATTTAATTGGCAGTATTGTAGATCTCATATATACCAAAGAAAACTTAAACCACCATACAAAATAATTTATTTTTCTTACAAATTGTAGAATTTAAAGTTAGTAACAAAAATACAATATATTTTAATTAATTTGATCACTTTTACTTATACGTTTATCACAACTTTATAATAGATTAATGGAGAAAACATGAAAATTGAAAACCGTTTAAAAGAAATTGGAATTAAACTCCCTGATGCACCGGCACCCGCAGCAAATTATGTTCCAAGTGTGGTCGTTGGTGATATTGTTTATATTTCTGGCCAAGTCTCTTCTAACGCAAATGGTTTAATAAAAGGCAAGTTGGGGAGTACAATGAGTACAGAGGATGGTGTGAAGGCAGCAGAAGCTTGTGCAATTAGTCTTCTTGCCCAAGTGAAAAATGCTTGTGGAGGGGATTTAGACAACTTAGTAAGGGTTATCAAGCTTACGGGCTTCGTTAATTCAACTCCTGACTTCATGGATCAACCTACAATAATCAACGGGGCATCAGACTTTTTAGTAGACGTACTGCAAGAATCTGGACGTCATTCACGTTCAGCAGTCAGTGCGGCGTCTTTACCTTTTGGAGTAGCTGTTGAAATAGAGGGTATTTTTCAAATAAAATCATAAAAAAAACCTCTACTCTCATTAAATTCTGTAAAAGCTTTACAGTAAAATTATATTAATATAATTTTTTAAGATCCGCGCGCGCCATAAATCAAATGAAAACATGTAATATAGACATATCTTTTTTACAAAGCATTCAAAGCATGCCTGCTGAAGATTGGGATGCTTGCGCTTGTCCAGAATCTCCCAATAGTAAACCACTAAATATTTTCTCCACTCACCGGTTCCTTCTTGCTCTCGAAAAATCTAAATCTGTGGGACAAGGTACTGGTTGGATTCCACATTATATAGTAGCAAAATCCGAAGGTACTATAATTGCTGTTGCTCCACTTTATTTAAAATATCACTCCCAAGGAGAGTATATATTTGATCATAACTGGGCTCATGCGTTTGAAGGCGCCGGAGGTCAGTATTATCCAAAGTTACAGATATCTATACCCTTTACTCCAGCCACTGGAAAACGTTTTCTTACTAAACCAGGTTGGGAACAAGCTGGAAGTAATGCACTTATTAAGGGAGCGATTCACTTAGCAGAGCAAAATAATTTATCCTCTATCCACATAACATTTTGTACAGACAGTGAAATAGATATAGGTAAAGAAAATGATCTTCTTTACCGAACCAGCCAACAATTTCACTGGAAAAATAATTCCTACAGCTCTTTCGATTGTTTTTTAGAATCCTTATCATCCCGGAAACGAAAAAATATAAGGAAAGAGAGAAAATTAGCTAATCAGTTTGGGGGTAAAATTGAAGTATTGCAGGGACCTCAAATACAAGAAAAACATTGGGACGCTTTTTGGCTTTTTTATCAAGACACTGGGATAAAAAAATGGGGTACACCATATCTGACTAGGGACTTCTTTAAAGAGGTTCAAAAAAACCTCCTTGATGACACATTATTAGTTTTGGCTGAGATTAATGGTAGATACGTTGCTGGCGCTTTAAACTTTATTGGTCAAGATACCCTTTATGGGCGTTATTGGGGCTGTATCGAGGACTATCCGTCCTTACACTTTGAGCTATGTTATTATNGAGCAATAGATTTTGCGATATCCAATAACTTAAAGATTGTGGAAGCTGGTGCCCAAGGTGCTCACAAACTTGCACGAGGATATNTACCCGTCGCTGTTAAATCTCTCCATTGGATAAATAATAAAAGCTTNAGAACTGCGATATCAGCTTATTTGGATTCTGAAAGAGCCGCTGTGAAAGAAGGTAATGAAGTGCTAACTAGTTTCGCTCCATATAAAAACCTTTTAAAAAAATGACCCTCGAAATTTATTTTTTTATAATTTGGTTATAGAATCAAGTAATCCCTCACCCGCAGAGGTTGTACATTCACCACGTGATTTTTCTTCATTAAAAACAATTACATTTTGATCTTCAACATACATAGCATATCTTTTTGACCTTTCAATCAAACCGATATCAGATGCTGTAAAGTCCATTCCAATCAAGCGAGTAAACTTACTTTCTGGATCTCCTAACATTATTAAACCAGCAGCTGAAGCTCCCGTAATTTCTCCCCAGGCTTTCAAAACATGCGGGTCATTAACAGAAATACAAATAATCGTATTTATCCCAATTTCTTCAAATCTTTTCTTTGTCCTAATAAAGCTTGGAACGTGGGAAGACTGACAAGTCGGCGTAAAAGCACCCGGTAAACCAAAAATCACTACTTTGTTAAGAGCTGTAAACTTACTCAGCGAAACTTTTTCGATACCCTCTTTACCAAACCACACGAACTCCGAATTTGGTAGTTTATCATTTTCCTTTATCATCATACTCACTTCCTTATTTAAAACTTCTCAAAACCTCTATATACAGTTTTTTGATAAGTCATACCATTAATGGAAGATATATATGAAAGATATCGTTGTAATCGGGGCAGGCCAAGCAGGTGCATCTCTATGTGCCAAATTACGTCAAATGGGTTATGACGAAAAGCTTTCATTGTTCGGTGAAGAAGTGTTTCCTCCTTATCAACGTCCTCCACTATCCAAAAAATATTTACTCGGGGAAATAGATGTAGAGCGTCTGTATATCAGACCAAAGAAATTCTACTCTGAGCAAGATATTGATCTTAATTTAAATTCCCCTATTTCAAAAATAGATAT